>Ga0208934_1000253_pt1 | contig 31385 bp, 26 predicted proteins | sample MalvirDeepMed_s2_FD_184243 | JGI IMG/M metagenome (GOLD analysis project Ga0208934, IMG submission 184243) | Marine viral communities from the Global Malaspina Expedition - Malaspina viral metaG DeepMed_s2 (SPAdes) (version 2) | ecosystem: Environmental > Aquatic > Marine > Oceanic | place... | reverse complement strand
GACCTGGACTGCCGGAATGCGCCCGCGGCGCTGTGCGAGGCCTTCCGGGCCGCCATCCCTCCCGATGCCGCCCCCGAAGGCGATCGCCTGACCCTTGTCGTGGTCGAGGAAACCTCCACTGGAATGGAGCTTCGCCTGGACCGGACCTCCGGCGGCGAAAGCCGCCAGGGGGAGGCGGTCTTCTTTCGCGTGATGGACCGCGAGATCGGTCCCGACCTCTATCCCCGTATCGTCTCGGGCGTCCTGCGGGCCAATGTCCTGATGGCGCGCGAGTGATCGCATTGCCCGTGTCCATATTCCTTCCAGGAGTTTCAGCATGACCGCCACGATTACCTCCCCGCATGTTTCCCACCCCGCCCCCCTTTCCGCCGAGGTCTACGAAGGCACGGACGCGCCTGAAAGCTTCGCCACCCCTTAGGTGATCGGGGTGGGCGACACGTTCCACGGCAGCCTCGGCGGGTCCGATTTCAGCGACGGCATCCGGATCGACGTGGTGGCCGGGCAGACCTACACCATTTCCATGACCGGCGTGACGCTGCCCGATCCGCTTCTCTATCTCTACGACCAGTACGGAAATTACGTCACGTACGACGACGACGGGGGCTTGGGCCTTAACTCGGAGCTTACGTTTCAGGCCGATTATACCGGCGAGTACCTGATCGCGGCGCTGGAATATTCCGGCGCCTCCGGTACGTACGAGATCGAGGTAACGGACGTGGCTCTACCTGAAACCTGGACAGTGGACGAGATCGCCAGCTACCTGACCGACGGGCTCAGCGCCGCGGGGCAGCAATTCGCCACCTGGGTCCTGGCCTCGTGGACCTATGCCACGGGCATCGAGTTCCAGTTCAGTTCGTCACCCGGGGCGGACATCATGTTCGGCGACGATGGCCAGCCCGATCCGGGCGACACCTTGTGGGCCTATGCCTATTCCACGACCGACGCGAACGGGAACATCGTCCAGTCTTTCGTCGATATCTCGGAAAGCTGGATCGCCGGCGACCTCGACTCGTTCGGCGACCCTATCATCAACACCTACTCGATGCAGACCTACATCCACGAAATCGGCCACGCCCTAGGCTGGGCCATGGGGGCCCCTATAACGGCAGCGCCGGCTATGCCACCGACGGGACGGGGGACAACGCCTATCTGAACGACAGCTGGCAGGCGACGGTCATGTCGTATTTCAGCCAGATCGAGAATACGACCATCGATGCCTCATATGCCTATGTCATGACGCCGATGTTGGCCGACCTCGTCGCGATGCAAAGCCTTTACGGTACGGCGGGCGACCTGCGCACCGGCAACGACATCTATGGCGGCGGGTCGACCATCGACAATTATCTCGATGCCCTCAATTCGCTTTCCTCGGGGATTTCGGTCACCTTCATGATCGTCGACGACGGGGGAACCGATCTTCTGAACCTGCGCACGAGTTTGGCGAACAACCGTCTCTCCCTGCTGGAGGAGACCTATTCCGACATCGAGGGCGTGATCGGCAATATCGGCATCGCCCGCGGGACCGTGATCGAGAACGCGACAACCGGGTCGGGCAACGACACCGTAATTGGCAACGACGCCGACAACGTGCTGAACACGGGCGCCGGCGACGACAGTGCCGAGGGCGGCGTGGGCCGGGATCTGATCTTCGGTCTGGGCGGTCTGGACACGCTGTCGGGCGGGGACGATGCCGACACGATCTCGGGCGGGGCGGGCAACGACACCGTCTTCGGCGGCGGCGGTCGGGACGATCTGCAGGGTGGAGCCGGCGCCGACCTGATGTCCGGCGGCGGCAACAACGACACGGTCGACGGCGGCGACGACAGGGACACCATCTTCGGCGCGGCGGGTGACGACCTTCTGCTGGGCGGGGCCGGCGACGACGTGATCGCCGGGGGCAACGGCCTCGACGATCTGCAGGGCGGGGCCGGCAACGACACGATCACCGGCGCCGGGGGGGGGCGACCTGATCATGGGCGGTGCGGGCAACGGCCTGATCTCGGGCGGGGCCGATGCCGACACCTTCGTCTTCGCCCCGGGCTGCGGGATGGACACGGTGGTCGGGTTCGAGGACGACGTGGATACGCTCGTCTTCAACGCGGCGCTGTGGACCGGGACGCGGACCGTGCAGCAGGTGCTGGACGATTTCGCCTCGCAACTGTCCCCGGGCACGATCCTGTTCGATTTCGGCTCGGGGGACACGGTGCGCGTGACCCGCGGGGGCGGCATCGACGTGGCCGACCTTCTGGACGACGTGGTGATCGATTCCACAATCGTTTGAAGCATGATGCCATCAAGCGAGTTACATCATCAACGTCTTTGTCAGGCTATAATGGTAGAGAATTGGCGCACGAAATTTTATCTTCTTTCGAAGCAAGAGTAGCACCCTCTAGTTTAAGCAGAGCAGCCCGTAGATCAGCTTCAATTTCCTTCATGCTATTAAGTTTTGCAAACTCAGCGCAGTCCAGCAAAACTTCTTTTAGCCACGTATCATTCATTTCTTTCTTCCTAAGAATGCCGCGCGGTATAGAAAGTAGAGAATCTACAGCGCACTATTCGAACCTCTTCAAACCCGAACAAAGTAAAAAAAGCATTAAAATAAGCGGCTCGATCCGCGCTTCGGCTCCGGAGGGCGTGCGCATCGCCATGAACGGCAAGGGGCGCTTCCTCGATAACATTTTCATCAAGTGGCTCTGACGGTCTCTAAAGTATGAGTGCGTCTACCTGCATGCCTGGGAGACCGGCAGTTCCTGTCCAAGGATCGGGGGTCTGTCGCAGCCAGTTTAGAATGTGCCAGCGTACACTTTTTGTTGCAACCATCCTGAAATGTCACCCGGCCTGCAAAGCAGAAATGTCATCATGGCGCGCCCAAGGGAGCGCAGCCGGGCAGGGCGGAGACCTCAAGTATCGGAGCCCTGGCTGGCTGCGCGGGCTGCCTTCGCCCGTCGGTCGGCGAGAGTGTTCCAGCCATCGTTCCTGCGACCGGTCGGCGTGTAGACCGTCCTCTGCTTGCCCGCCCGGCGTTTCTTCGGCGGCGCCTTGTCCTGTTCTGCCTTGATGTGTTCCAGCACAGCGCCCAAACGCTTGTTCTCAGTGATCGCCGCGTGGGTGACCCTCTGGTCCTTGTCGAAAGCGGAGTAGGGAAGCGACATGCCCTTCCATCGGAACTCCAATCGCCCGTCGGCGAACTCGTAGCTGTCGACATACTTGCCAGGCAGGTCGCGCGCGACGTCGTTCTCCTCGAGGATGATCCGCCGGCGGTCGTAGGAGAAGGCCAGTTGGTTGCCGACATAGCGCTCGTCCCGATAGCACAGGATCTCGCGCAGCCGGTCCGGCTCGACATTGAGCGCGCGATGCACGTTGTCCGCACGGCGCGGGGCCTTGGCGAACTTGATGTTGTAGCGCTCGATGAAGCCCGGGAGGAAGGCGTTCCCGGCTTCCATGTCGGAGATGCCCGCGAGGCGCAGCTCCTTCACCAGCCGGTCCTGCAACGTGCGGTTCGCGCGTTCGACGCGGCCCTTGGCCTGCAAGCTGTTGGCGCAAAGGATCTCGATGTTCAACTCGTTCAGGGCCCGACCGAACTGGGTCATGCCATGTCCCGTTCTGGCTCCTTGTTGCGCGACCCGGAACACCGTGTGCTTGTCCGAGTAGAAGGCCACGGGGCGGCCATGCCTGATCAAGTAGGTCTCCAGCGCGCCGAAATAGCTGAACGTGCTCTCGGAGGTGACGAACTCCAGGTGCAGGAGCGTGCTGGTCGCGTCGTCGATGAACACCAGAAGGGTGCAGGCCGGGCCGCGGTCCTCGAACCAGCGGTGGTCGGAGCCATCGATCTGGACCAGTTCACCGTAGCACTCCCGGCGCAGGCGCGGCTGGTGGAACGTCCGGCGCTGCTTGCGCGACAGCCACAGCCCATCTTCAGTTATCCATTTGCGGACCGTCTCGCGCGACACCTTGAACCCATGGTGTTCGGCCAGCATCTCGGCCGCCAGCGTCGGCCCGAAATCCGCATAGCTCTCGCGGATCAGCTCGAGCGCATAGTCTCGCTTGGCGTCGCGGAACCGATTGTTCGGGGCACGCCCACGGGCCTTGTGCCGGATACCTGACGGACCGACCTCGCGAAACCTTCGCAGGAGCCGGAATATTTGGCGCTTCGTTACATTCAGGAGGGTTGCCGCGGCTTCGGCCGTCAGCCGCCCGTCCAGGACCTGCGCCAATACTTCCACGCGGTTCAACTCGCGCTCGCTCATTATCACCCATCCCATGCCCGAACTCTCTGCCTGTTCCGATCGCAGGCGAAAGTGACATTTCTGCTTTGCTCATGGGTGACGTTTTAGCTTTGCGCGTACACTTTTTCGTCGTGGAATGTATATTATGTATTATACGCAGTGAATGCCGTCGGTGATAGCGCAATGCGTCGTCGGTCAGTGAGCTATGGCTGAATCTGGGTGACGCGGCCTGATCAGGCGGCGCTGGTTTCGGTGGCGTCGGTCACCTGCTCTGCCCCCTAAGAACTGGACCGCCCTGAACTGGAGTTTTCGGCTAGGGTTTTTTCAGACAGTCCCCGCATTCATCGTAGGTAGGCCTCGCTGGCGTAGCGGCGCATCATGCGCTGGCTGTTGAAGCGTGGGCCGATCTTGCTCATCGCCTGTTTCATCATCCAGATCCAGCGCGGCCGGTCGTCGTGGTAAAGCGGTAGGACCACGCGCTCCAGCTTGTCGTAGAGGTCTGCGGCGTCATCCTCGTGCCGCCCGTCGTCGCGGCCCACGGCCCAGCCGGTGACGCCCTCGATCCAAGCCTCGATCCACCAGCCGTCGAGCACGCTGAGGTTCAGCACGCCGTTCACCGCCGCCTTCATGCCCGACGTGCCCGAGGCCTCCATCGGCGGCAGCGGCGTGTTGAGCCAGATGTCTGCGCCCGCGACCATGATCTTGGCGAGCGCCATGTCGTAGTCGGGCAGGAACGCCATCGGCACGCTGCCCTGCATCTCGCGCATAACCTCGTGGATGCGCTGGATCAGCGCCTTGCCGCCGTCGTCGCGCGGATGCGCCTTGCCCGCCATCACCAGCTGGAACGGCCGCTCGCTGTGGATCGCCCGAAGCCGCTCGAGCTCCGCGAAGATCAGGTCGGCACGCTTGTAGCCGGTCATCCGGCGCGCGAAGGCGATCAGCGGCAGGCCGGGATCCATCGCGACGCCGGCGCGTGCCTGCACCTCGGCAAGAAGGTCGGCCTTGGCCTCTCCATGCGCCTCCCAGACATCAGCATCGGGGAGCGTGTCGGCGATCGCCAGCTGTTCGGGATCGTGAGCCCAGGCGGGTGCAATGCGCTGGAACAGGCGCGCGAAGGCGGGGTGCGTCCAGGTCGGGACATGCACGCCGTTGGTCACCGCCCTGATCGTGTAGCCGGGAAACATGCTACGGGTGGTCTCGGCATGCCGGATCGCGACGCCGTTGACGAAGCCGCTGAGGTTCAGCGCCAGCCGCGTCATGTTGAGCCGATCCTCGCCCGCGAGCAGGCGGAGCTGGCCGATCGGGATCACTCCGGCAAGCTGCCGCTCCACCAGATCATAGGGAAAGTGGTCGTGCCCCGCCTCGATCGGAGTATGTGTGGTGAAGACGCAGACCTCGCGCACCCGGTCGTCGTCATAGTGCAGAACGTCCCCCGTGCCCAGGTGAGTCGTGCGCGGATGACGGCGCAGCAGAGCCGCCGTAAGCAACGCGGCATGGCCTTCGTTCAGGTGATAGGTTTCGATCTCGAACCCGAGCGCATGCAAGAGCATCTCGCCGCCGATCCCGAGCACGATCTCCTGCTTGAGCCGCCAGGCGCTGTCGCCGCCATAGAGCCGGTCGGTGATGCCGCGGTCTCCGGGCGCGTTCTGCGCCAGCTGCGTGTCGAGCAGGAGCACCGGCACCGAATGGCCGACAGGGCAGGTCAGGACGTAGAGCCAGGGCCGGATCCAGACCGCCCGCCCCTCGATCGTGACCGCGACCATCGCGCCGAGCGGCGTCGCCCATTCGGAGGGGTCCCATGGGTCTGCGTGGTCGATCTGGCGGCCCTCGCCGTCGATCTCTTGGCGCAGATAGCCTTCGCGGCTGGCGAGCGTGACGAACACCATCGGCAGGTCGAGGTCAGCCGCGGAGCGTGCGGTGTCGCCGGCGAGGATGCCGAGGCCGCCGGAATAGGTGTGGATCTCGGGGCGCAGCGCAATCTCCATCGAGAAATACGCCACGCGCCGCCGCGCCAGAAACGGGTCGATCGGCGCCATCGCTCAGCGCCCGCCGAGCGCATCCGCGACCGCGCCGACCCCGAGCGAGGCGTTCGTCGCCGCCATCGAGCGTTCGGCCTCGCGCACCTGTCCGGTCAGCGCGCGGATCGCATCGATCGTCTCGGGGATCACGATCGCCTGATTGTCGACCATATAGGCGTAGAAGAGCTCGTCGTCCTGCACCTTCAGCATGTCCGACCAGAGCCCCACCTCGTAGAGGTTGTCATGCGGGCGCCCGAGATCGGCCATCATCTCCTTGACGGCGTTGAGCGCAGTCAGCCCCTCGCCGACCTCGATCAGCGCGATCCGGGAGGAGGCCCGGAACGCCGCCAGCACCTCGTCCTTGCTCGCCTCTCGGGTCATCTGCACCGACCAGTAATGCAGGTGCGCCAGCGTCTCGGGAACCTTCACCGCCATCGTCACGACGTCGAGCTCGGGGTCGACGCTCTGCGCGTCGGGCCCCTGGTGGCTCGGGATCTCGGGCTCGGGCACCAGCGTGTTCATGATGCCGCCGAGATGGCTCTCCCACGGATCGGTCGCGCGCCTGAGCAGGGTGCCGCGGGCACGGGCGAGCAGCCCGGCGCGCTTCAGCGCCAACAGCGTCCGCACAGTCGAGGTGGTGTTGCAGGAGACGACGCGGGTGCTGTCGCGGTCGAGGGCGCTGTCGTAGTTCGCCTCGGCGACGAAGGAATGGCCGGTGACCGCGTGCTTCTCGCCGCCCTGCAGGATGAACTTGATGCCGCGCTGACGGTAGGTCTCGACGTTCTGCGCGGCGACCTTCTTCGGCGTGCAATCGACGACTACGTCGGTCGCGCCGAGCAGGTCGCCCAGCGTGCCGGCGACGTCGAGCCCAGCGGCCCGCATCGCTCCGGCATGGTCGTCGGTGGCGGCGTAGAGGCTGAAGCCCTTGCGCGTGACGATCCGCGCCCGCCAATCGGCGGCGATGTCGGCCACGCCGGCCAACTCCATGTCGTCCTGCAGCGCCACCGCGTCGGCGACCCGCTTGCCGATCACGCCGTAGCCGTTGACCGCGACGCGCGTCTTCAATTGCTGGTTCATGGTTCTCTCCTGTCTTCTGGGTTGGTGTCGCCTGCCATGTTCGATGGTGGCGCCTGCGAGCGACCTACGCGAACGCCTTGCAACAGGACCATCGAGTGCGGCGCGAGCCGGCAGCCATGCGATGGCGGGAAGCGCTCTTGCGTTTCGAGGATTGCCACATCGTCGGGTGCGCATCTTGCCGTGTCGAGCACGCGCCTCCAGCCGCCGTCAGGCGATGCCGGCAAGGTGAAGTGTGCCGGCTCATCGCCGGCATTGAACATCAGGCACAGCGTGGACTCGTCCTGCGGCTCAGATCGGGCGGGGTGGATCATCATGCCGAGCGTCGCGCCCCTACCGCCCCAATCCGGCGCGAGGCCGTCACGGTCGAACCAGTCGACCTCGCTGTCGGTGTAGAAGCTGTCCGAGCGCAGCGCCGGGAAGCGTCGGCGGATGTCGATGAGGTCGCGCACGAAGCGCACGAGGCCCGCGTTTCCGTCGGCGAAGCGCCAGTCGTACCAGGACACCTCGTTGTCCTGGCACCATGCGTTGCTGTTGCCCCGCTGCGTGCGGCGGAACTCGTCGCCGCCGAGGATCATCGGGACGCCGCGCGACAGCAGCAGCGTCGCCAGCATGTTCCTGATCTGCCGGAGCCGGATGCGCTTGATGGCGGGGTCTCCGGTCTCGCCCTCGACGCCATGATTGGCGCTGAACTCCTGCCCCGGGCCGTCGCGGTTGTTCTCGCCATTGGCCTCGTTGTGCTTGCCGCCGTAGCTCACCAGATCGTTCAGCGTGAAGCCGTCATGGCTGGTGACGAAATTGATGCTGCCGAGCGGCGACTTCCCGTGCTGGTAGAGATCGGCGCTGCCGCAGAGCCGCGAGGCGAAGGCGCCCCGCAGACCCGGATCTCCGCGCCAGAAGCGGCGGACATCATCGCGGAAGTGGCAGTTCCATTCGGCCCATCGCTGGCCTGGAAAGCGACCGACCTGAAACGCGCCGCCCGCGTCCCAGGCCTCGGCGATCAGCTTGGCGTCGCGCAGCAGCGGGTCCTCGGCGATCCGCTCGAGCAGCGGCGGGTTGTCGAGCAGCTGGCCACCCGCGCCCCGTCCGAGGATCGAGGCGAGGTCGAAGCGGAACCCGTCCACATGCATCTCGGCAACCCAAGTGCGCAGGCAGTCGATGATGGTGTCGCGCACGACCGGGTGGTTGCAGTTCACCGTGTTGCCGCAGCCGGAATAGTTCAGGTAGCCGCCGTCCGGATCGAGCAGGTAGTAGATGGCGTTGTCGAAGCCGCGAAAGCTCGAGGTAGGGCCGTCCTCGCCGCCCTCGGCGGTATGATTGAAGACGACGTCGAGGATCACCTCGATGCCAGCGCGGTGCAGCTCGCGTACCATCGTCTTGAACTCGGCCACCTGACAGCCGGGAGTGCTCCCGCTGCCATAGCTCTCCTTCGGAGCGAAGAAGGCTGCGGTGTCGTAGCCCCAGTAATTGGCGAGAGGTATGCCAGTCTCCGGATTCGTGCGCCCGGCGTCCCGGCTGTTGAACTCCTGCACCGGCATCAGCTCCAGAGCGGTGATCCCGAGGTCTCGGAAGTACGGGATTTTCTCGATCAAGCCGAGAAAGCCGCCCGCTGCCCGGACGCCGGAGGAGGGGTGGATGGTCAGACCGCGCACATGCGTCTCGTAGATCACCGTCTCCGACCATGGCCGGCGGGGCCGCTCCACCCCCTGCCAGTCGAACCGCCCGTCCACCAGCAGCGACCGCACGGCAGGAAGGGCCGCGCCCCGCTGATCGGCGGCGGCCTCGCTGCGCCGGGTCAACCGGGCAATGTCCGAAGCCCCGGTTTCCACGACAGCGGTTGCATAGGGGTCGAGGAGCTGCAGACGCGCGTCGAACAAATGCCCTTGGCGTGGCGCCCATGGCCCATGGACACGCCAGGCGAAGGACTGGCCCCAACCGATGCCGCCGACGAACACGTGCCAGACGTCGCCCGTCCGGTGCCGCACGGGATCGAGATCGAGCACGAGCGTCGGGATGGCTGCCTCGACAAGGTCGTAGAGCAGCAGCTCGACGCGCTCCGCATGGCGCGAGAAGACGGCGAAGTTGAACCCGTCGCAGCCTTCTTCGCTGACCCCGAGCGAAAGCGGGCTCCCCGGCCGGATCTCAACGGCCTGCGCTGCGCTGCGCCGCGTCGCGTCGGGATCCGCAGGATCGTGTCTCGGCATCATACCCGCGTTCCGCGGATCGCCGACAGGTGCGGCACGAAGGCCGGCACTCGCGCGGCATAGTCGCGGTAGGCCGCACCGAACTCGGTCAGCGCCTCGCGCTCCTCGGCGCGTGCCAGGCGCAGGTACATCACCACCAGTACCGGGAACATCGTCAGCGTCAGCAGCGTCGGCCATTGCAGAAGGAAGCCGAACAGCACCGACACAAAGCCCACATATTGCGGGTGGCGCAGGGCGGCGTAGGGACCGGTCGTCGCCAGCGTCCGCCGCTGCTGCGCCGCGTAGAGGATCTTCCAGGCCGCCGAGATCAGGACAAAGCCGCCGCCGATGAAGACGAAGCTGAGCAGATGGAACGGTCCGAAATGCGGATTCGCCTCCCAGCCAAACAGCATCTCGAGCAGGTGGCCGGCGTCGTGCGACAGCCAGTCGATGCCGGGATAGCTGCTCTGTAACCAACCCGAGAGCAGGTAGATCGTCAGCGGAAAGCCGTACATCTCGGCGAAAAGCGCCACGAGGAAGGCGCTGAACGCGCCGAACGAGCGCCAGTCGCGAACCGTCTGCGGCTTGAAGAAGCTGAATGCGAACAGGATGAAGATCGCCGAGTTGAGCACGACCAGCAGCCAGAGGCCGTAGGCGGGGACGGTCTCGGTCATTCGTCGTCGCCCGCCCGATTGCTGCCGCCCGCAGCGGTATCGTCGCGGTGCTCCGGGGGATGTTCCGCGCCGCGGCCGGACCCTTGGCTGCCGTGGCCTCCATGCCCCGCATGCATGAAAAGGTGCATTCCGCCGCAGAGCAGGAGCAGCATGATCAGCGGCCCCGCCCCCACCACATGCGCCCAGTGCTCGGCGATCATGTAGAAGCCGCCGACGGCGAGAAAGGTGATAAGGACGAGGTTGGTGGGTGATGCGAAGAAGCGCCGCAGCGAATCGCGTCGATGGTCTTGCATGATGTCTTTCTCCTTGCTCCGCGTCAGGCCGCTACTGGCCGTTCCGGCGCGGACTGCTTCCCTTCATCGTCAATGCCTTCGAGCCGCGTCCGCTTGAGCAGGAGCGCGTTGACCGCGACCAGCGCCGAGCTGCCCGACATGGCAAGCGCCGCGACCCCAGGGCTGACGATCAACGGGTAAAAGACGCCCGCCGCCATCGGGAAGGCGACGACGTTGTAGGCGACCGCCCAGAACAGGTTCTGGTGCATCTTGCGCAGGGTCGCCCGCGACAGCTCGATGGCGCCGACCACGTCGTAGGGGTCGCTCCTCATCAGCACCACGTCGGCGCTTTCCATCGCCACATCGGTGCCGGCGCCGATGGCGAAGCCGACATCGGCCTGGGTCAGCGCCGGCGCATCGTTAACACCGTCACCGACCATGCCCACCCGCTTCCCGTCCGCCTGCAGCTTCTTGATCTGCTCGGCCTTCTGCCCCGGCAGAACGTCGGCCAGCACCATGGAGATGCCAAGCTCGCCCGCAATCCGCCGCGCCGTCCCCTCGTTGTCGCCGGTCAGCATCGCCACCTCGACGCCGCGCTTGCGCAGCTTGGCGACCGCCGCCTTTGCGCTCGGCCGCGGCGCGTCGGCGATCGCGATCAGCCCTAGCATCCGTCCGGCCCGCGCCACGTGCACGACGGTGCGGCCCTCGCCCTTCAGCCGCTCGGCCTCGGCGGTCAGCGCCCCGAGGTCGACCTTCTCATCGTCCATCAGCCGGCGGTTGCCGACGAGCACGGTGGCGTCCGCGACCTCGGCCCGCGCGCCGCGTCCCTCGAGGTTGAGGAAGCCGCGCGTCTGAGGAACATCGAGTTCCTGGGCACGCTCGACGATCGCCAGCGCCAGCGGATGGTCCGAGCCGCGGTCGACGGCGGCGGCGGCGCTCAGCGCCTCGTTCTCGCTGCCGCCCTCGGCGGGGACGACCTCGACGACGCGCGGCTCGCCCATGGTCAGCGTTCCGGTCTTGTCGAAGACGATCACATCCAGCTTGGTCGCGTCCTCGAGCGCTCCTGCGTTCTTGAAGAGGATGCCGTGCGTCGCCCCGAGCCCGGTGCCGACCATCACCGCCATTGGCGTGGCCAGCCCCAGAGCATCCGGGCAGGCGATAACGAAGACAGTGATCGTCAGTGTCAGCGCGAAGAGGAGCGGCGAGCCGATCCACCAGAACCAGACGGAGAAGGTGGCTAGCCCGATCACGATGGCGATCATCACCAGCCATTGCGAGGCGCGGTCGGCCAAGAGCTGCGCTGGCGCCTTGGAGTTCTGCGCCTCCTGTACCAGCTTGACGATCTGCGCCAGTGCGGTGTCGGCGCCGACCCTGGTAGCGTGGTAGCGGAAGCTGCCGCTCTTGTTGATGGTGGCGCCGATTACCTGGTCGCCGGGCCGCTTCAGCACCGGCATCGATTCGCCGGTCAGCATCGATTCGTCGACTAGCGATTCCCCCTCGACCACCTCGCCATCGACCGGGATCTTGTTGCCGGGCCGGATGAGAACCGTCTCGCCGGCCTGCACCTCCGAGGTCGGGATCTCGACCTCGCGCCCGTCGCGCAGGACCGTCGCCATCGGCGGGGCGAGGTCGAGCAGCGCGCGGATCGCCGCTGAGGCGCCGGCGCGGGCCCGCATCTCCAGCCAGTGGCCGAGCAGGATGAAGACGAGCAGCACCGCCACGGCCTCGTAGAACTGCACGCCGGGAAAGAAGAAGGTCGAGCCGACGCTGAAGAGGTAGCCGGTGCCGACCGACAGCACGACGAGCACCGCCATGTTCAGCACGCCGTTCCTCAGCGCCCGCCAGGCGGCTGTGAAGAACGGCCAGCTCGGATAGAGGATCGCGAGGCTGCCGAGGAAGAACAGCCACAGGTCGAGCTCCAGCCCAAACGGCGGCGCGGGCGGCGTGAACATGCCGCCCATCGGCGAGTAGACGAAGATCGGGATGGTGAAGGCGAGCGCGATCCAGAAGCGGTTGCGCATGTCGCGCACCATGTCGGCCATGTCCATGCCGGCGCCGTGGCCCATCTCCTGCGCCATCTGGTCATGGGCGGGGGCGGCATCTCCACCCTGCGCCGCGGGCGCCTCCGTCTCGCACACATGCCGCGGCGCAACCTCGCCGCCGCAGCGGAAGCCGCACGAGGCGATCCGCTCGCGCAACCGGCCGGCATCGGTCGCGGCCGGGTCGAAATCGACCGTGACGCTGCCCGAGGCCGGATTGGCCGCCGCCCGGCTGACGCCCGGCTCCTGGCGCAGCCGCTTCTCGACGCCGAGATGGTCGAGCTCCTCGAAGAGGCCGCCGACCTCCAATGTCACCGTGCGCATGGGCTGACCTCCGGCCGCCACCTGACGGCCCTCCTCCGTTTCGTTCGGGGATCAGCCGCCGCAGCAGCAGCCCTTCGACTCGGCCGCACGGGCTGGGGGCGCCGGCTGCGGCACCGCGGCCGATTGCGCCGGTTGCGATGCCTGCGCCCCCTCGGCTGCGGCAGCCTTGCCGTTGCTGCAACCGCATCCTTTGGTCTGGTCGGCGCTTGATCTCACGTCGTTGGTCATCGTCGTTCTCCTCGACCGCCGCGATGCGCGGGCTTGATGGTTTGGTTCAACAGACGCGGAGCGACGCGGGACATTACAGATCCCCGGCATCGCGGGCGTCCGCATACCGCCGCCGGATCCGCTCGGCCTCCTCGCAGCCGCAGTCGAGATAGCCGTGCACCGGGCAGGTCAGGCACATCTCCTGCAGCCGCCGCTTCAGCGCCTGCCGGGCCCGGTGCAGCCGCACACCGAGCGCGTTGAGCGAGATGTCGAGACGCGCTGCTACCGCCGCCCGATCCTCTCCCATCAGGTCGGTGCGCCAGATCACCTCGGCATGTTCGGGTTTTAGCGTCGGCAGGAGCTTGTAGAGGCAGTTGCAGACCGCCTCCTCCAGCTCGGGATCGGGCTCGGTGGAAAACGCGTCGAACTCGCCGGGGCTCATCACCGTCTCCCGCTGTCGCCGCCGAACGGCGTGCCGCTGATGGTCTGCGATGCTGGTGGCGAGGATGCGGCCCAGCCAGCCGCGGACGCTCCGCACATCGCGCAGATCCCCCGACCGCGAGAGCGCCCGGAGCACGAAGGCCTGCAGCACGTCCTCGGCCTCATCAGTGCTGCCGAGCCGTCGCCGCAGATGCCCCAGGAGCTGCCGGCGGCTTTCGATGAGCGCCTGGCGCACGGCGGCATCCGCGGCCGCAGCGTCCTCCCGGTCAGGCTCCGCATCGGGATCTGGGGCTGTCATCGTCACCTCCGCCCCATCCGACGCTTCGGCGTCGGCTTTTGTTACACTCACCGCGATCCTCCTGCGTCTGCGCAGCCGCAAGTCTGAAACCCGCCGTCGCAACAGCTGCCGCAGCGCTTCGTGAGCTTGATCTTCAGCGCCCGTCGGGCGCGGTGCAGGCGCACGCCGACATTGTTGACGGTAATGCCCAGTTCCGAGGCGATATCCTCGCGCGGGGCCTCCTCGAGATCGGCGCGCCGGATGATCTCGGCGTATCCGCGGTTCAATGTCGGCAGGACCTCATGGATGCAGGCGCAGAGTGTCGTCTGCGGTTCCTGATCGACCGCGTCCTCCCGCGGCTCCAGCGCATAGTCGGCTTCCGCCCGCTGCCGCGTGGCGCGGCGCCGGTAGTGATCGGTCAGCGTGTTGCGCAGGATGCGGCCGAGCCACGCGTCGATCTTCTCGCCGTCCTGCAATGTGTCCGCGGCGCGGATCACCTTGAGCGAGAAGTCCTGAACGGCGTCCTCGGCGTCCTCGGGACGGGCGAGGCGGCGACGGAAATAGCGTAGGAACTCATTACGGCATTCGACGAGATGGCGCTCGACCGCCTTGTCGCGGACGGCCGGGCTCGAGGGGTGGAATCGGTGGCGGAGGTGAACAGACATCGAAAGCGTCTCCAGGCGCAGGGGATTGACACGATTGCCAAGAGCGCCGCTGGCACGCTGATGCGCCGCGGCGATCACTCAGGCGAGCGCGGGGAGACGAGGTGGGCGGAAGAGCCCGTCGATCGGTCGCGAGTCGTGGCGGGGCGCAACGCGCTTCCGTCGCCAGCCGGACCGCCTAGCCAGGCTGGGCAGCGCCATGTCGGCTTCGGAAAGATAGAGGCAGGCGCAGACCATGTGGCAGGATACAAGCCGTCCCGCACCGCTGTCGTGGCGGGTCTCGGAAGGCTGCGTGAGATCCGCAACCTGCATCGCCTGCGCATCCGCAGTTGCCGGCGCCGCATGCCGGAGGTCGGACATGCCGCCGATGGCAGTGAGAAGGCCGAGCAGAACCGCCCACGTCCAGGACGGCGCGGCCGGACGCCGTCTATTTCCACGGCTCGAGCGTATTGGCATTTTACTGATCACGGCCCCTGCTACCACACTGGCGGCCGGACGCACTTGATCAGGATCAAGCCGCTCCAGGTCCGGATGCGAGCCTAACGGAGCGATCCACGCGCTTGCATCTCTGTGTAGAGACTCTCGACGTCTTCGCGCCGGCAGAGCTCGGTCCCAGGCGACAGCACCGCCGCGGCGCCCGCCGCCATGCCGTAGGCGAAGGCGTCGGGGGCGGCGCGGCCCTCGGCCAGCGCCAGCGTCATGGCGGCGAGGAAGCTGTCGCCGGCACCCGTCGCGCTCCTCACCGGAACCTCCGGCGGGGTCAGGCGCAGGACGCGCTCGGACGTGATCAGCAGCGCCCCGTCGCGGCCGAGCGTCAGCGCGACGATCTCAGCCCCACCCGCCGCGATCAGCTCGCGCGCCGCGGCCTCCTGCTCGGCCGGCAGCGGGAGCGCACGCCCGACCAGCGTCTCGAACTCGCCGAGGCTCGGCTTGATCAGGTGCACGCCGTCCGCCATCCCGGCCCGCAGCGCCGCGCCGGAGGTGTCGAGCACCAGCCTGATCCCCTTCGGCCGCACAACCTCGCCCACCAGGGCGTAGAAGTTCTGGGGCACGCCGCGCGGCAGGCTGCCGCTCGCCACCAGGTAGTCGCAGTCGATCTTGTCCAGCTCCGCCAGGCAGGCGCGCCACTCGGCCTCCGCCACCAGCGGCCCTTCGGGCACGAAGCGGTATTCCAGACCGCTCGACCGCTCGAAGACAGCGTGGCTGATCCTTGTGTGATCGGCGATCGGAATACGCCGCCGGGTGATCGCCGCGCTGGCTAGCAGGTCGTCGAACACGTCACCCGTGGCGCCGCCGGCGAGATAGACGGCGTATGTCGGCCCGCCGAGCTCGCGCACCACCCGCGCCACGTTGATCCCGCCGCCGCCGGGATCGTAGCGCTCGCCCGAGGTCCGGACCTTGTGGATCGGCCGGACGGTCTCGGCCTCCGCCGCGCCGTCGATCGACGGGTTCAGGGTCAGCGTGACGATGGGTTTCATCCGGCCTCCTGCGTACCGTCAGCCGGTTTGCTCTCGGCCCCGATCCATCTGGCGAGGTAGAACCGCTCCAAGACGAACACGACGACGATCGCGAGCACGGCCGTGACGACGATGAGGGGATCGGAGCGCAGCCGCAACGCCCCGAAGACCACGAGCACCACGACGTCGAGCGTGATCGCGGTGATCAGGATCCAGCTTCGCGCGCCGATCTCCTGCCGCAGGCCGCGAAGGACGCCCCAGTGGATCAGGATGTCCATCACTAGGTAGAAAAAGACGCCAAGCGCGGCGATGCGGGTGAGATCGAAGAACACCGCCAGCACCGACGCGAGGACGACCGTGTAGACCAGCGTGTGGTCGCGGATCGGCCCCGACATGCCGAAATGGCTGTGCGGGATCATCTTCATGCTCGTGAGCATCGCCAGCATGCGCGAGACCGCGAAGACGCTGGCCAGAAGACCGGACGCCGTGGCCACGACCGCGAGGGCGATGGTGAAGTAGAAGCCCGCCGAGCCGAAGGCCGGCGCCGCCGCCTCGGCCAGGGCATAATCCTTGGCGGCGACGATCTCGTCCAGCGAAAGGCTCGCTCCGACGGCGAACGCGACCAGCAGATAGATCACCACGCAGATCGCGATCGAGATCATGATCGTGCGGCCGACATTGCGGTGCGGATCGACGATCTCCGCCCCGCTGTTGGTGATCGTCGTGAACCCCTTGAACGCGAGGATCGAGAGGGCGACCGAGGCGATGAACCCGGCGATGGGCTGCGCCTCGGCGCCGCTCGTGGCCGGCGCGAAGGCAAATCCGGCCGCCCAGAGCGCGGCGATGCCGAAGAGCGCGATGCCACCGATCTTGATCGCGGCCATCACCAGCGAGACGAGCCCGACCGAGCGAGCACCCGAGGCGTTCACCAGATAGGCAAAGACGATCAGCGCCACGGCGAGCACCGGCACCAGGGCGCTGTCCTCGCCGACGCCGAACGGCCTGAGCGCGTAGGTGCCGAAGGTCCGTGCCACGAGGCTTTCATTGATCACCATCGACAGCGCCATCAACAGCGACGCTGCCGCGGCGATCGCGCCCGGGCCGTAGGCCTTCTGCAGGATCATCGCGATGCCGCCGGAAGAGGGGTAGGCGTTCGACATCTTGACGTAGGTGTAGGCGCTGAACGCGGTGACGATAGCGCCCGCGACGAAGGACAGCGGAAACCACGGCCCCGCTAGTTCGGCGATCTGGCCGGTCAGCGCGAAGATCCCCGCCCCGATCATGACGCCGGTCCCCATCGAGACCGCGCCGATGAGCGTGATGCTGTCCTTCTGGTAGCCCGAGTTCATCGCACTGTTGTTCCCGTGCGTCACGTTCATCCGGTCCGGCTCCCCGGCGGCCGAAGTCGGACCCCCGGCGTCACCGGCCCCACCGAGCGGCAAAGATGTTGAAGAGCGGCGCGAAGATCAGCGCGACGTACCAGCCATAGGCGAAGCTCTCCACGAGCCCGAGCAGGAAGCTCGGCCAGCTGAGCCAGGTGAAGCCCGGCAGTAGCTCGATCCAGGCGCGAAACATGACCGCTTGCGGAAAGACCAGCCCGAACGCCACGCAGAGCGCGAAGCTGATCGCCAGGAACAGCCCGAGGCTCATGCCGAGCGCCAGCACCGGAATGCGCGACGCGCGCGTCGCGGCGGGATGAAGGTCAGCCTGATAGAACTTGGTCATCCTTGTCTCCCGCGCAGTCCCTCGCAAGGCGCGTGGCTCGGGACCGCACGGCGCATCGTCGTTCCGTCGGGGGCGGCCCCGCCCGCCAAGAGAGCGCTCATCGGCAGGATCAGCCCGATCCAGACTGCGAGAAACATCAGCGTCTCCATATCTTGTCTCCTTTCCGGTTTCCACGGCATCGCGAAGGCCGGGAGCCAACCTTCATGCTGGTTTCGACGCGCGATCCGCCGCGAGATTACAGCGGCGCCGCGCTTGAGCGCGTGTAACCTTCGGACAAGACATGCGTCACCGATCTCGGGCGCGCCGCGATGACCGCAAGAACGCGCCGTCTGCCGAGCCGAGACAGGGACAGAGAAGTCCGATGCCACTTTCCCGAAGACCCTGCCGATGATCCTCGCCGCGCTGACCCCGTTGCTGGCGATCCTCGGCCTGCTCGTCGTCCTGCGCCTGCCGGCGGCGGTGGCGATGCCGACGAGCTTCGCGCTCACCGCGGGCGTGAGCGTCGCGGCCTGGGGAGTGCCTCTCCGCCGAGTGCTGGCCGCGTCGATCGAGGGAGTGCTGATCGCGGCATCTATCCTCTGGATCGTGTTCGGCGCCATCCTGCTTCTGAAGGTGCTGACCGGCGGCGCCGCGATGGCGGCGATCCGGCAAGGCTTTGCACGAATTTCGCCTGATCGGCGGGTGCAGGTTATCATCATCGCGTGGCTCTTCGGTGCGTTCCTGGAGGGCGCCGCAGGTTTTGGCACGCCCGCTGCGGTTACCGCGCCGCTGCTAGTCGCGTTGGGGTTTCGGCCGATGGCGGCGGTCACGCTGGCGCTTGTCGCTGACAGCAGCCCTGTGTCGTTCGGCGCCATCGGCACGCCGGTGGCCGTCGGGCTGAGGCAGGGCCTGCAGACCGGCGACGGCGCCGTGGCACCGGAGTTCATCCAGGCCATCGCGGTGCAGGCCGCCGCCATCGACGTGCTTGTCGGGACCTTCGTTCCGCTGATCCTGCTGGTGCTGCTGGCCGGCATCTTCGACGAGCGGCGCGATTGGCGCCGCGGGTTCGCGGTGTGGCGCTTCGCCCTCTTCGCGGGGCTTACCTACACCTTGCCGGCCTTGGCCGTCGCGGCAACGCTCGGTCCGGAATTCCCGGCGCTGATCGGGGCGCTGGTCGGTCTGGCCGTGGTGGTGCCGGCGGCGCGCCGCGGTTTCCTGCTGCCGGCGGACACGACACCGCCCGCCTCGGAACCAAGTGGCGCGGCGCCGATGTCGCTCACCCGCGCCTGGGCGCCCTACCTGCTGCTGGCGCTTCTGCTCGTCGCCACCCGCGTCGAGTTGCTGCCGTTGAAGGCCTGGCTTCAGGGCGTCGTGTTCGCTTGGCCGGACATTCTGGGGACCGGGATCGGCGTCACGCTGGCTCCGCTCTACCTGCCGGGGACGGCCTTCATCGCGGTGGTCCTCATCGCCCTCCCGCTGCACGGCATGGGTGCGCGGGAGGCCGGCAAAGCGCTGCGCGGCGCCGTCGGCGCTGTCGCCGGCAGCGCGCTTGCGCTCGGCGCGGCGGTGCCGATGGTGCGGGTCTTCATCCATTCCGACGTCAACGACACTGGCCGCGCCAGCATGCCGATGGAGCTTGCCGCAGTGGCCGCCGATCTGGCCGGCGCGGGCTGGCCGCTGGCGGCGCCCTTCGTCGGCGCGCTCGGCAGCTTCCTGTCCGGCAGCGCGACCTTCAGCAACCTGATGTTCGCGCAGTTCCAGATCGGCGCCGCCGACCGCGCCGCATTGCCCGAAACCGTGGTGCTGGCGGCACAGATGCTCGGCGCCAATGCCGGGAACATGGTGTCGGTCCTCAACGTCGTCGCCGCGGCGGCCGTGGTCGGCCTGTCGCGTCGCGAGGGGGCGATCATCCGCATCACGCTGGTGCCGATGTTGCTCTACTGCCTCGCCGCGGGGGCGCTGGCGCTGCTGGTCGCCGCGTTCGGCTGAGGGACGGTGCATAGATTTTTGAGCGTCGGCCGTAATGCCGCGATATCCGGCGCGTCTGTCGATAGAAGGTCGCGCCGCGTCATCAGGCGTGCCGGCTGTCGACGTCGACCGGAAGGAGCAAAACATCATGCGAATGAACGGCAAGGTGGCGATCGTCACCGGGGCGGCGCTGGGGCTGGGCGCGGCCACGGCGCGGATGCTGGCGCGCGAGGGCGCGAAGGTGGTCGTGACAGACATCAAGGATGCCGAGGGCGAGGACGTGGCGCAGGCGATCGCCGAGGCCGGCGGCGAGGCGCTCTACCGCACCCACGACGTCGCCGACGAGGCCGCCTGGGAAGCGGTGGTCGCGGCGACACTAGACCGCTTCGGCCGGCTCGACGTGCTCGTCAACAACGCCGGCGTCGGCTGGGGCGGCTCGCCCGAGGACGAGACGCTGGAGCGCTGGCGGCAGCTGATGAGCATCAACCTCGACGGCGTGTTCCTCGGCACCAAGCACGCGATCCGGGCGATGAAGCGGAACGATCCGCCAGGCGGCGCGATCGTCAACATCTCGTCGGTCGAGGGACTGGTGGGTGATCCGAACCTCGGCGCCTACAACGCCTCCAAGGGCGGCGTGCGGCTCTACACCAAGTCGGTCGCACTCTACTGCGCCAAGGCGGGGTTGAACATCCGGGTGAACTCGCTGCATCCGGGCTACATCTGGACGCCGATGGTCGAGAGCTATCTCGCCGAGCACGGCGACGTGGCGGAGGGGCGCCGCGCGCTCGACGCGATGCACCCGGTGGGCCATGTCGGCGAGCCTGACGACATCGCCTATGGCGTGGTCTACCTCGCCTCGGATGAGGCGAAGTTCGTCACCGGCACCGAGCTGGTGATCGACGGCGGCTACACGGCCCAATAGCCCGCGGAGTCCGAAATGACGACCGAACACGTGCCGGACAGAGGAGGATCGACAGACCGCGCCACGTTCCTCTCGATGGACAAGATCGCAGCACTCGACGCGGTCATCTTCGACCTCGACGGCGTGGTGACGCGGACGGCGCGGCTGCACCAGGCGGCGTGGAAGGTGCTCTTCGAAGAGCACCTTCCACGCCGGACGGATGCGCGCGTCAAGCCTTTCATGGACACCGATTATCGCCGCTTCGTCGATGGCAAGCCGCGATATGAGGGGGTGCGCAGCTTCCTGGCCTCCCGCGGCATCGCGCTTCCTTACGGCGATCCCGCCGATCCACCGGATCGCTTGACCATCTGCGGCCTCGGCAACCGCAAGAACTTGATATTCAACGATCTGCTGGCCGAGCGCGGCGTCGAGGTGTTCGAGGGCTCGGTGGCCTTCATCCGTTCCCTTCGGGAGCGTGGCGTGCGGACGGCGCTGGTCTCGGCGAGCCGCAACGCGGTGCCGGTGCTGGAGGCCGCCGCATTGACCGACCTGTTCGAGGTGGTGGTGGACGGGGTCGAGGCGGCGCGCCTCGGCCTCCCGGGGAAGCCGGCGCCGGATACTTTCCTGGAGGCCGCGCGGTGCCTCGGCGTGCCGCCCGAGCGCGCGGCGGTGGTCGAGGACGCCATCGCGGGTGTCGCGGCCGGCCGGGCCGGGTGCTTCGCGCTGGTGATCGGAGTCGCGCGGACGGGCGACGACGAGGCGCTGCGCCAGAGCGGCGCCGATCTGGTGGTCGGCGATCTGGCGGAACTCGGCGAGGGCGCAGACGCCCCGGACGCGCTGCCCGACGCGCGCGAGCGGATGGGCGAGATCGCCGCGCGGCTTGCGGGCAAGCGGGCGGCGGTGTTCCTCGACTACGACGGCACCTTGACGCCGATCGTGGACCGGCCCGAGCGCGCGGTGCTGCGCAGCGCCATGCGCGACACCCTGCGCCTTCTGGCAGAGGTGAGCACGCTGGCCATCGTCAGCGGCCGCGACCGCGCCGACGTGGCGCGGCTGGTGGGCATCCGGTCGCTGATCTACGCCGGCAGCCACGGCTTCGACATTACCGGACCCGATGGGCTGGCCCAGGAGAACGGGCGCGCCGCCGAGGCGCTGCCCGCGCTCGCGGCCGCCGCGGACCGGCTCGACGCGGCGCTGGAGGGCATCGAGGGCGCGCAGGTCGAGCGCAAGAAGTTCGCCATCGCCGTGCACTACCGGCGGGTCGCCGAGGACGAGGTCGCCGAGGTTCGGCGCGCCGTCGAAGCGGCCGCCGCCGAGCACCCCGAACTGAGGCAGACCGGCGGCAAGATGATCTTGGAGCTGCGCCCGCGCGTCGACTGGGGCAAGGGCCGTGCCGTCCTGTGGCTGATCGAGGCGCTGGGGATGGGCGGCGAGGACGTGCTGCCGCTCTATCTCGGCGACGACGACACGGACGAGGACGCCTTCGCCGCACTTGCAGGGCGCGGCATCGGCATCCTGGTCTCCGACGCCGAGCGGCAGACCGCCGCGCAATACGTCCTGACGGATACCGACGCGGCGGGCCGGTTCCTCGACGACCTCGCCGGCGTGCTGGAAAGGGCCGCCCGGTGACGGAATGGACGCTCGCCTACGAAGGGTTCGATCCGGCGGCCGAGGGGCTGCGCGAGGCGCTCTGCACGCTGGGCAACGGCGTCTTCGCCACCCGCGGTGCCGGCGAGGAGGCCGAGGCAAGCGACATCCACTATCCCGGCACCTACCTCGCCGGGGGCTTCGATCGGCTGATCACCCAGATCGCCGGCCGCGAGATCGAGAACGAGGACCTCGTCAACCTGCCCAACTGGCTGCCGCTCAGCTTCCGCCCCGAAGGCGGCGAGTGGCTGAACCTGCTGGCGGTCGAAATCCTCGCCTACCGGCAGGAACTCGATCTCAAGGTCGGCGTGCTGCGGCGCGAGCTGCGCGTCCGCGACCGCCATGGGCGCGAGACGGCGCTCGCGTCCCGGCGGCTCGTCAGCATGGCCGCGCCGCATCTCGCAGCGATCGAGTGGCGGCTCACGGCGGAGAACTGGTCGGGCGGCGTCGAGATCCGCTCCGCGCTCGACGGGCGGGTGATCAACGCAGGCGTTGAGCGCTACCGCCAGCTCGACGGCAAGCACCTCGTGCCGCTCTCGACCGGAGAGATCGGCGCAGACGCGGTCTCGCTCGGCGCCCGCACCCGGCAGTCGTATTTACGCATCGCCGAGGCGGCGCGGACGCAGCTTTTCCGTGGCGACGCACCCATAGACTGCACGCGGTGGACCGAGCACGAGGACGGCTACGTGGCCCAGACGCTGAGCTTCGAGCTGGCCGAGGGTCAGCCGGTGACAGTCGAGAAGGTCGTGGCGCTTTACACCTCACGCGATCGGGCGATCTCCGAGCCGGCGCTGGCGGCGGCGGGGGCGCTGCGCGAGGCGGGGCGGTTCGACGCATTGCTCGAACGCCACGCGCTGGCCTGGGCGCAGCTCTGGCGACGCTGCGACCTCACGCTCGAGGGCCACCCGCGCACGCAGATGATCCTGCGGCTGCACATCTTCCATCTGCTGCAGACCGTCTCGCCGCACAGTGTCGAGCTAGACGTGGGCGTGCCGGCGCGCGGTCTGCACGGCGAGGCCTATCGCGGGCACATCTTCTGGGACGAGCTCTTCATCTTCCCCTTCCTCAACCTGCGCCTGCCGCAGATCACCCGGGCGCTGCTGCGCTACCGCCACCGCCGCCTGCCGGCGGCGCGGCGGCTGGCGCGCGAGGCGGGCTTTCGCGGCGCGATGTATCCTTGGCAGAGCGGCAGCGACGGGCGCGAGGAGACGCAGGTCGTCCACCTAAACCCCAAATCGGGTCGCTGGCTGCCCGACAACAGTCACCTTCAGCGCCACGTCAACGCCGCCATCGCCTACAACGTCTGGCGCTACTTCGAGGCGACCGGTGACGCCGAGTTCCTGTCGGTCCGCGGCGCCGAGATGCTGATCGAGATCGCCCGCTTCTGGGCCAGCATCGCCACAAGCGGCGAAGACGGACGCTGGCACATCCGCGACGTGATGGGGCCCGACGAGTTCCACGACGGTGTGCCCTGGTCAGAGACGCCGGGGCTCGACGACAACGCCTATACCAACGTCATGGCCGCTTGGGTGTTGATCCGCGCCGGCGAGGCGCACGACCTGATCGAGCCGGATCGCCGCGCCGAGATCGACGAGACGCTGGAGCTCGGGCCGGACGAGCGTGCCCTCTGGGACGAGATCAGCCACAAGCTCATGGTGCCGTTCCACGAAGGCGTTATCAGCCAGTTCGCCGGCTACGAGCGGCTGCAGGAGTTCGACTGGGAGAGCTACGCCGCGAAGTACGGCGACATCCAGCGGCTCGACCGCATCCTCGAGGCCGAGGGCGACAGCGTCAACCGCTACAAGGCGTCCAAGCAGGCCGACGCGCTGATGCTGTTCTATCTCTTCTCCGCCGAGGAACTGGACGCGCTCTTCACCCGGCTCGGCTACGGCTTCGATCGCGAGATGATCCCACGCACCATCGCCTATTACGGCAAGCGCACCTCGCACGGCTCGACGCTGAGCCGCATCGTGCAGTCCTGGGTGCTGGCGCGGTCGGACCGCGGCCGGTCCTGGACGCTGCTCAAGGAGGCGCTGGAGAGCGACATCGCCGACGTCCAGGGCGGCACGACCGCCGAGGGCATCCATCTCGGCGCCATGGCCGGCACCGTCGATCTGGTGCAGCGCGGCCAGACCGGGCTGGAGCTGCGCGGCGACGTGCTGCGGCTCAACCCATGTCTGCCCAAGGAGTTGACGGGGCTTCGGATGCGCGTCCGCTACCGCGGCCACTGGCTTGAGGTCGCGGTCGCTCGCGAACGCCTGACGGTGACTGCCTCGGATGGCTGGACCGGACCGGAGATGATCACGATCCGGGACAAGGTGCACGCCTTCGGTGCCGGCACTGCGCTCGACATTCCCTGCCAGCCGGAGGGAGACGGTTGGCGGCCGGCAGAGCGCGGAGAGTGACGACAGGGACCGAATATTGCGCCGCCTGTAAGAAGGGGCGGGCACCTGCGTCTAGGCCAAGAGCGTCTGTTCAAGGCTCGACGATCGGCAATGCCGAACGCAGCGCATGCAATCGAGACGCCTGAAGCCCTTGTCGTGGATCGCATCCGCAGCAAACGTTGAAAGGAGATCGCAATGAAGAAGCCAATTCTAATCCTCGCCGCCTCGGTGGCAGCTCTCGCGGCTGCCGGCGCCCAGGCCGCCCAGCACGGCCAGGAACAGACCGGAATGATGCAGCAGGACGGCATGGGAGGTGCCGGAATGACGAGCCACGGCATGATGGGACAAGGCGCAATGGGCCAGGGCATGATGCCCCGGATGATGATGGTGATGATGGACACGAACAACGACGGCGCTCTGTCGCTGGAGGAAGTGCAGGCCGTCCATGCGCGGATGTTCGCCATGGTGGATGCCGACGATGACGGCCAGGTCACCATCGAGGAGATGGAGAGCTTCATGCCAAGTGGCGGCACGATGGCAGCACCGGAAGCCCAATAGGCGTTCCTGCCGCCCGAGCGGCAACGTGGTCCGGCCGGATGCATTCGCACGGCCGGACCTCCCTGCCAAAGGCAAACGAAGGAGTGTAGCTCGGATGAAGATCGTGGTCTTCGAGGCCGAGGAGTGGGAGCGCAGGGCCTGTGCCCGGCTGCGGTCGGCGCACGACTTGCAATGCACGTCCGATGCCCTCGATGGCAGCAATGCTTCCGCCTACAGGCAGGCCGAGATCGTCAGCACCTTCGTCAACTCCAGGCTCGATGCCGGCGTGCTGGCGCAGTTCGCCGATCTGAAGCTGATTGCCACCCGCTCCACCGGCTACGACCACATCGACCTCGACTGGTGCGCCGCGCACGACGTCACGGTGGCGAATGTACCGGACTATGGCGATGCGACCGTGGCCGAGCACGTCTTCGCACTGCTGCTGGCGGTGGCACGCAACCTCGTCGAGGCGGCCGATCGCACCCGCCGCGGTAATTTCTCGCAATCCGGCCTGCGCGGACTGGAGCTGCGCGGAAAGGTGATCGGTGTGATCGGCACCGGGCGGATCGGCCGCCGTGCCATTGAGATTGCCCGCGGCTTCGGGATGCAGGTGATCGCTCATGACCTCCACCCCGACAAACAGGCGGCGGCGCGGCTCGATTTCACCTATGCCGAGCTCGACGAGGTCCTGGCGGCCGCGGACGTACTGACGCTGCACGTGCCAGCGACGACCGGTACGGCACATCTCATCGGTGATCGCGAATTTGCCCTGATGAAACCGGGGGCGGTGCTGATCAACACCGCGCGCGGCAACATCGTCGACGTGCCGGCACTGGTCCGCGCGCTGGCCGATGGCCGGCTGCGCGCCGCCGGGCTCGACGTGCTGCCGCAGGAGCCGCTGATCCGCGAGGAGGCGCAGATCTTCCGCGGCGCCTGGTCGGAGGGGCACGACCTCAAGGCGCTGGTCGCCAACCACGTGCTGCTGCGCTTCCCGAATGTCATCGTGACGCCGCACACCGCCTACAACACCGAGGCCGCCGTTCGCCGCATCATCGACACGACCCTCGCCAATATCGAGGCCTTCGCCGCCGGTCGGCCGCAGAACGTCGTTCCGCCGCCAGACGGGAGCGCCGGATGAGAACGGGCGTTGCTGCGCGCGCGCCCCGAACGCGGGAACAGGAGTTTGCGAGATGAACAGACACGACCAAGCGACAGCCGACGACCGGGTGCCCGAGGGCTTTGCCGGCACCGTCTACACCTGCCCGATGCACGCGGAAGTGCGTCGCACCAGGCCCGGAGATTGCCCGAAATGCGGCATGCACCTGCAGCCCGAGGGCACCGAGGGCGGGGCCCATGCGCTCGACCACGATGCCGGCATCGCCAAGCCCGAGGCGCGCGGCCAGTACGACACCGTGCCGCCCGACTATTCCGGCACCGTCTACACCTGCCCGATGCATGCCGAGGTGCGGCAGACCGGACCCGGATCCTGCCCGCTCTGCGGCATGGGTCTGGAGCCCGAGCGGGTGGCGCTCGACGACGAGGGGCCGAACCCCGAACTGATGGACTTTACCCGGCGGTTCTGGGTCGGCGCGGTGCTGACGGTGCCGCTCCTGGTGCTGACGATGGGGCCGATCGTCGGCCTCGGCGGGGTCCGCGAGATCTTCGGCGAGCCGACAACGATGTGGATCGAGCTTGTGCTGGCGACCCCGGTGATCCTGTGGTCAGGCTGGCCGTTCTTCGTGCGCGGCTGGCGGTCCTTCCGCACGATGAACCTCAACATGTTCAGCCTGATCGCGATGGGCGTCGGCGCGGCCTACGCCTTCAGCATCGTTGCGGTGCTGGCCCCTGGCCTGTTCCCGGCAGGTTTCCGCACCGAGGAAGGGCATGTCGGCGTCTACTTCGAGGCCGCGGCGGTAATCGTGACGTTGGTCCTGCTCGGCCAGGTGATGGAGCTGCGCGCCCGCGAGGGAACCGGCCGGGCGATCCGCGCGCTGCTCGACCTCGCCGCGAAGACCGCGCGGGTGATCCGGCCTGACGGCAGCGAGGAGGAGATTCCGCTCGAGGAGGTGCAGGTCGGCGACCGGCTGCGGGTGCGGCCAGGCGACAAGGTGCCGGTGGACGGGGTGGTGACCGACGGCCGCTCCTCGGTCGACGAGAGCATGATCTCGGGCGAGCCGGTCCCGGTCGAGAAAACTGCGGGCGACCGACTGACCGGGGCCACGATCAACGGCACCGGCAGCCTGGTGATGGAGGCGACGCGCGTCGGCTCTGACACGATGCTGGCGCAGATCGTCGAGATGGTCGCGAATGCACAGCGGAGCCGCGCCCCGATCCAGAAGTTCGCTGACATGGTGGCGGGCTGGTTCGTGCCCGCGGTGATCGGCATCGCCATCCTGTCGTTCATCGCCTGGGCGATCTGGGGGCCGGTGCCGGCGCTCTCCTACGCGCTGGTCTCGGCGGTGGCGGTGCTGATCATCGCCTGCCCCTGCGCGCTAGGGCTGGCGACGCCGATGTCGATCATGACCGCGACGGGGCGCGGCGCGCAGATCGGCGTGCTGATCAAGAACGCCGAGGCGCTGGAGCGCTTCGCCAAGGTCGATACGCTGATCGTCGACAAGACCGGCACGCTGACCGAGGGCAAACCGAAGCTGGTCGCGGTGCTGCCCGAAGAAGGCCACGACGAAAAAGAGGTGCTGCGTCTGGCCGCGAGCCTCGAGCGCGGCTCGGAACACCCGCTGGCCGAGGCGATCGTCGCCGGGGCCGAAGACCGGGACGTGGCGCTGAGCGAGGCCACCGACTTCGAGGCGGTGACCGGCAAGGGCGTGACCGGAAGGGTGGACGGCCGCGCGGTGGCGCTCGGCAACGCAAGGCTGATGGCCGATCTCGGCCTCGACGGCGGATCGCTCAAGGCGACCGCCGATGCCCGCCGCGACGAGGGCGAGACGGTGATGTTCGTCGTGCTGGAGGGCCGGATCGCCGGCCTCGTCAGCGTCGCCGATCCGGTCAAGGAGACAACGCCCGAGGCGCTAAAGGCGCTGCACGACCAAGGCTTCCGCGTTATAATGGCGACCGGCGACAACGAGCGCACGGCCCGCGCGGTCGCCGGCCGTCTGGGCATCGACGAGATCCGCGCCGACGTGCTGCCCGAGGACAAGGCTCGCATCATCCGCGAACTGCAGGAGCAGGGCCGCAAGGTGGCGATGGCGGGCGACGGCGTGAACGACGCCCCCGCGCTGGCGCAGGCCGATGTCGGCATCGCCATGGGCACCGGCGCGGACGTCGCCATTGAGAGCGCCGGCTTCACACTGGTCAGGGGCGACCTCACCGGCATCGTCCGGGCCCGGCACCTGTCGACTGCGACGATGCGCAACATCAAGCAGAACCTCTTCTTCGCGCTGATCTACAACGCCGCCGGCGTGCCGATCGCGGCGGGCGTCCTCTACCCGTTCTTCGGCATCCTGATCGGCCCGATCTTCGCCGCCTTCGCGATGAGCGCCTCGTCTGTGTCGGTGGTGCTGAACGCCCTGCGGCTGCGGGGGGTGCGGCTGTAGCACCCGAACCGGGGGCGCGGGGCGGCTTTTCGCGCATTTGGCCGCCGCCTCAGCACCTTGCCGGAACATTCCCGCGCTGGAAGCGCGTTGCCTCGGCACATGCCGACCGGGAGGATGACGCCATGCCACGTGTTCCGACCCTCGCCGCCGCCGTCGCGGCACTCGCCCTGCCCGCCCTCGCGCAGGATCACCCCGACAAGATCCTCAACCACCACGCCGACGTCTCGCTGCCCCTGACGCCGGAGCGGGCCGCCACCCTGCGCCCCGCCTGGGAGCGCAACTTCGACAGCCCCGTCTCTGCCCGGCCCGTGGTGATCGGCGAGCGGGTCTACGCGGTCGAATGGGAGGGCCAGGTCCACGTGCTGGATGCGGCGACCGGCGAGACGATCTGGTCGCGCCGCGTGACCGACGACATCCGGACCGACTGGCCCTGGCACGGCTTCAGTGGCACCCCCGCCTTCTCGGACCGGGCGATGTTCCTGGCCACCGTTTCGGGCGACGCCTTCGCGCTGGACCTCGAGACCGGCGAGACGCTGTGGACCGCCGACATCTCGGAGGATCCGCATGGCGGCAACGTGGGCGAGATGCTGCATTGGGACGGCGTGGTCTACATCGGCCTCGCCTCCGTCGAGGAGCCGCTGTCGAAGATGGTCGAGGGGTTCGAGGTCGACTTCCGCGGCGCGATCCTGGCGCTGGACGCAGCGACCGGCGAGACGATCTGGGAGCTGCCCCTCGCGCTGCCGCCGGCGGACGGGGTGCCGATGTGGACCTCCTTCGCGATCGACCCCGATCTGGGCATGCTCTACTTCACCACGGGCAACAACTACACCTCGCCCAACACCCTTTCGGATTCCATGATCGCGGCGCGGCTCGACACCGGCGAGATCGTCTGGAACCGCCAGACCACCCCCAACGACGTCTGGACCCAGGCCGAGCCGGACGGGCCGGATTACGACTACACCGGCGGCGCGCAACTCTTCGAGGTGACGCGCGACGGCGAGACGATCCCGGCCGTGGGCGCGGGCGAGAAGAGCGGCCGGTTCCACGTCTGGGACCGCCGGACGGGCGATCCGCTCTGGTCCACGGTGATCGGCTACCCGGACGTGGGCGGCGGCATCCACGGCGAGGCCTCGATCGGCACCGACCGGGTCCTGCTGTGGGGCAACAATAACTACGACAACGCCGATCCCGAGCAGCACCTGATGGACGTCGGCGCCGTCGACATCGACACGGGACAGTACCTGTGGATGCGCAACGAGGTGCAGCCGGCGGTGCTGGAATCGGCGGGGTTCCTGGCGGGCGACGTGTACTTCGTGGGCTCGCTCGACGGGATCGTGCGCGGCTACGACGCGAGGACGGGCGAGGACGTCTGGGCCAGCGACATGCACGGGCCGGTGGCCTCGTCGCTGTGGTTCGAGAACGACATGCTGATCTGGGGCACCGGCGTGCCGGTCACCTTCGGCGGCGCGGAGTCGGGCTTCGGCGTGGTGGCCTACCGGCTGGGCGAGTAGATCGAAGCGCCCGGCCCGCGCGGCCGGGCGCATCGGGGGACGGGATGGACTGGCTGCGGCAGAACAGCGACGTGCTGAACGCCGCGCTCAACGGCGCCATGCTGCTGGTCTGGGTGCTGTACCTGCAGGTCTTCCTGAGCGGCTTCCGGCGGCAGCGCCGCGCGAAGATCGTCATCAGCATGGGGGCGGGCGCGGGCCTGGACGCCCGGTGCCTCCTTAGCAACATGAGCGAGGACGCGATCTACGTCGCCAACCTGATCGCCCGCGTGGAGGCAGGAGACGAGGGCTGGGACGCCTCCTTCATAGACCGTCGCGACCTGCCCGACGAGGAGGCGGGCCGGGACCCGACGCGCCGCACCCGGCAGGGGCCGCTCAGGGCCGGCGACTACATGGATGCCGGGGCCTTCCGCGATCTGCTCGGGCACGTCGTGCCGGAGGGGCGCGACCCGGAGACGGTCTTCGCGCGTGCCGCGGGCATCCTGACGGTCGAGGTGGTCGCGCTCTACGCGGCCGAGGACCTGCCCGTGGCGGCGCGGCGCCGCTTCCGCATCCGGCCCGACGGGGACGCCCCCCGGCTGGAGCCCCTGGACCTGCACACCGAGCAGGTCCGCTCGCGCCGCCAGCGGCGGCGGCTGGCGCGCGACGGAGACCGGCTGTGAGGTTGGCTCAGGCCCGATGCCTGCGCCATGCCGTCCAGAGCAGCGGCAGGCCGGTGACGAGGCCCAGCCCCAGCACGGCCAGCCCGGCGCGCGTCGCGTTCCCGCCGGTCAGCGCGCCGCCGAAATGCGTCAACAGGAAGCTCGCCGGCAGCACGCCCGCGAGCGTGGCCACGAAGAACCGCCAGGGCCGCAGCACCGTCAGCCCCGCGGCGTAGGAGATCAGGTCGAAGGACACGAAGGGCAGCAGGCGGGAGGCGAAGACCGTGCCCATCAGCGCCCATTGCGACCCCGCCAGGCCTTGCGTCACCCGGTCGCCGAAGCGCCGGCGCATCGCCTCCGCCCCGAGGGCCCGCGCGATGGCGAAGGCGGTCATCGCGCCCGCCTGCGCGCCCGCGACCACGATCAGCGTGCCCCACCAATGGCCGTAGGCCGCCCCCGCGACCAGCGCGATCGGGGCCGAGGGGATGGGGCTGGCCACGATGGCCAGCGTCATCAGCGCGATCAGCAGCACCGGCCCCCACGGCCCGGCCCGCGCGACGAGATCGGTCAGCGCGCCCTCGGCCACGAGCCCCCGCGCCGCCTCGCCCCAGGGGGTCAGCCACAGCGCGGCGACCGCCAGCAGGATCGCGGCGGCGGCCAGCGCCAGCAGGCGGCGGCGGGGATGGCGGG
>Ga0208934_1000252_pt1 | contig 31580 bp, 38 predicted proteins | sample MalvirDeepMed_s2_FD_184243 | JGI IMG/M metagenome (GOLD analysis project Ga0208934, IMG submission 184243) | Marine viral communities from the Global Malaspina Expedition - Malaspina viral metaG DeepMed_s2 (SPAdes) (version 2) | ecosystem: Environmental > Aquatic > Marine > Oceanic | place... | reverse complement strand
CTATTAATCGCAGCCTCACAACTATCCCCGTTCTAGCGAGGATACCGACCCGTTATCGTTGCATTTGTTATGCAATGCCTCGGCGCTGCCGACCAAGGCGGTCGCAATAGGAGCGCACATTTGCAGCGATCCCTTGTGCTGAACCGACGCCCACTCTCGGGGGGGGTCAGCACGCCGATCGCAAGGAGTGGTTGCTAAGGTGCGAAGCTGCCATCTGGGCTGATGCTGACGACAGGCAGCTTTCGGAAAAGATTCAAGCGAGCTCAAATGGCCGACATTAAGGCGCAATGCAGACTGACTGCTATGGGCCGATTGGAGAAAGTCCGGTCTTGGCGGGAAACGAAACTAGAGCAGACTTCCAACACGCGTTTGGAGAATACTATTCTCGAAATCCTCAAGCGGCCGAGAGTACGTCGTAAGGCTGGGCGAACTCTTCCGACTTCAGTTCCCTGCCCACGTCATCGAAGGCATAGACATGCTCGATACGATTGCTCTGTTGTGGACAGGCAACGCCAAGCATTACGTCCTTGTGCCTTGAAATAGAAGGTCTCGGTCTTCATGGACCTCGATGGGCATGCACGGCGCCTCGACTGCCTTGCAAGACAAGGCTTTGAACCACGATCATGGATGAAATCGTAGTCGACGGCGTTTTACGTGATTTACGGCATCTTCGCAGCTTCGCTGTCACCGTACCGAATAAAGGCAAGGATGGCGCAGATTTGATTGTCCGGGTTTCCCTCGGTCTGCATACTGTGTCGCGAGGATGCGAGCGAGGCGCGCATCATTTGGAAGATGAGAACGGCAAGCCACGACAGTTTTGCGAGGACCGCTATGCATTCTCGCTTGGCTTACCTGAACTGTCAAAGCGGATGGTTGAGCAAAATTACTTCTGCTGGGATTCCATCGATCGTAACCGGGCGATGAATTATGCGGTGATAGACGTTGCGCCTGGTCGCATTCGCGAGCTGATTGATGGCGAGCATCAAGTGGTATTTTTTTACCTGTATCCCTGCAGTCAGCCTGAAGCCGATGTAAATTTGGTGATTACGAGTTGCTACGCTCGACACGTAATTTTCAGCCGTATTAGGCGGCGTTACAATCTGCACACGCTGTTACGCACCTGTCTGTATAAAGAACGAAGGATCCCCTAACGACAAAGGGCTTCCGCTTTAGGCGGAAGCCCTTTGAAAAATGCGGGTGTGCCTTACCGTGGTGTACCGGCCATTGAGGCGCACATGCTGCGGCGACCGAGTTATCGGAAGCCCCGCTGTCCGTAGCTGATCATTCAATGCCACAGGATCGTAAAGGTTTCAATAAAAAGTTGAGTCGCAGAAAGAGTGTGAGCCCTCCGCAATCGGCCAACATGCATTCTGATCGGCGTTACGGAAAGCCTTAATCGAGCTAACTCAAATCTGAAAACCACCGTTGCTCACAATCGCTACATTAAGGCGCTTACCTGTTGTCGAACAAATTGTCCCCATAATGCTCGACTTACGAGTGGCGAGTTTCAGGCTCGACCAACCGCTCAGCAAACGACCGAAATTGGGGCGCAAAGCTGCCGTAGGCGCAGCACCCCTACGAGCGTTGCGAAAGCGCAATCACCAGCTTGGCGGCGAGCGCTTCTTCGGCTTTCTCCCGTCGTTCGCGGATCTTTGATACTAGCTGGCGCTTTGAATGATCCGGCATACTAATGATTGCGGCAAGCACCACGGCCTTCAGAAGATCGGGGTGAGTGGTCGTCATGCGATCCCTCCTGACCCTTCGCCCGAATTTCGCAGCCGCTCTACAAGCGCGCGCAGACTGGACGTAAGAACGAGAGTGGCGCTCCCCATCTTGATGATCTCGACCTGGCCTTTAGCGATGAGCACGTAGAGCGTGCTGCGGCCGATCCCGAGATAGCGACAGGCTTCGGGTACGCGCATGGCGATCGGCTCGATTGCCTGGCGCCCATGTTGCTCGCGAAGATGCTCGGTCGTGCTTGCAGATGGCATAGCGTTCGGTCCTTTCGTCTGTGGGGTGATGACGGACCGACCTGGCGGAGCATGGAGGGAGCAGGTCAGGCCCGCCATCGGTACAGAGTATCGGTCAATACGGTTCAGCTGCGCTACAAGACGTTTCTACGCTGGAGCTGCCGTATGCGCGCCGGAGCGCCGGCACCCTGCTGACGGGATCCCGGACGGATCTGCTGGTACCGTTACGGACCGGTATAGATCAGTGAGCGGGAGGAATATTTCGGTCCATGACAGCTGCAAAATCCGAGCGCCGTCGCATCAGGGTTTGAAAACAAAGAACAATCTGCAAAACCGCCGTCTTGAATAGGACCAAGCCGGCGCTTTTTCCTCAACAAAACCAACCACATGCAGCCCGACCGACGGCGCTGCTTTTATCTTGCCATGCAGCTTCTTCTCCCAAACCAGACGCTCACGGACGATAATCCGCTCGCGACATACACCGGGAATTCTCTGCATGGCTCGTGTGTTCGGGGTGCATTGGTGCTGCTCACCAGGGCATCATGACTATGCAAAAGCGCGGTCAAGCGACCGCATTTCGACCTGCCAATCCGACCGTTAGCCTGCAGAGCTGCCTCGCGCCAAGCGTGGGCGAGCGTCGCTTGCCGCGCACACAACTTGCATTTGGACGTGTACCAAACTTGCAGGGAGCAACCTTGTCGAACGCAATTGCGACACAGTTACTCTGGCGGACTAGACGCTGACGATCGGAGCTTAGTGCCCAAAGCGGATCCGACGGACTGCTGGCCGAGTGTTCGTGCGACTGCTTTTAGGGGAATCATGAAGATGCTCGAATGTCCGATATTGGGGTGGAAAGCGGACTGACGGGTTGTGGTAGTTAGATGCATTAAGCGGACGTTCGCCCGATGACGCAGTTTGGGCCGATACCTGATCCGGCCGACATACCTGGACGGAACGAAAAATCTTCGTCTTCATCAGAGTTTGAAGGGAATAGCTTATGAAGACAGGCGTAATCTCGGCTGCGATAGTGGCGCTGTCGCCATCGTTCGCCCTGGCACAAGCCGGAGGACCTCCACCAACGCCGCCCGAGCTAAATGACGAGGCAATCGCAAAAGGTAGGTCGTCCGACACTTCGCGCGCTTACGCCGAAGCTTTCGGGGTCAACGCGACCGAAGCCAAAGACCGACTGGCCGCGCAAGATAGAGCCGTGGTGTATGCCGAAGGTCTATTGAGTTCTGAACCGTCGGGTTTTGTCGATCTTGAAATTCAGCACGAGCCGAATTTCAAGATCGTCGTCTATTACAACAAATCGATCGACCGGCAAAAGCTGACCAGCGCAGCGCCGGTGGAATTGCGGCGCTATCTGGTATTTAATCCGATCAACAAAGCCCGGGACGAAATTCGGGCCGACCGCCAAGCTGTTTCGCAGGCGCTGACTGCCGCCGGGCTGCAATACGGTCTCGAATTTTCCTTACGGAAGGGCGAATTCATCCTGGGGATACCGGCCAACGCCGATGAAGCGCGGTACCGCGCCGTGTTACCGACCCTGACACGAGCTAATATCAGCGTCGTGCGAGGGGCAACCAGCGTCGATGCCGCCGGACTTTATGGCGGGTACTGGTTCGAAGCCGAGTTTTACTGCACGGCCGGGTGGCCCGTTCGTAACTCTGCCGGCACCGAAGGCCTTCTGACGGCCGGACATTGTGGCCCTCCTTACGAAATGAATTTTTCTTGGAGCAGCGAGCGTCCCGTCTTGGCGCCGGCATGGGCACGAAAGGACGAGTTGCGCGGCTACCAGACCCTCGACCATGCAATGTATCCCTTGGGGCAGCACACTACGACGCGGGTCATCAATATCGAGAACAATCGCGTCTATCGCGGTGAGACGAATACGGTGCCGGGCATTGTTACGGCATTCTACGAGATCGCCAGTCCGCGCCAACCGGTTCGTGGCCAATATCTCTGCAAGATGGGTTCGACGACGGGCTTAACCTGCGGGATTGCTTTAGATTGTTTCCTAGTGTCCGAGGGGGTCGGATCATTTAGGCAGCGCCACAATTGGGAACTGGTACCCCCTCCAGTTCGCTCTCCATCGTCTGCGCAATGCCTACGCCATCTATGCTGACGCACCGCAATGTCCTCTCGCTGATCAATGTCGGCGTCGTCCGTCAGTCCATCGCAACCCACTCTACTGAGCGGATCCAGTCTCTTGAGAAACTCGATCGGTTCTCCGAGCAGGACGTCCGCGAAGAGATCATCACACCGCTTCTACGGGCAATCGGTTACAGGAAGGAGTCGATGTTCTCCGTCGATCGGGAAGTCTCGCTCCGGATCGCCAAGAAAGGTCTCGCCGTCGACTACAGCGTCACGCTTTGGGAGGAGAACTTCTGGATCATCGAGGCCAAGAAACCGGACGTGACAAAGGGCGTCTTCGGCTACAACGCGCTCTGGCAGGCGGTCCAGTACGCGATCCATCCGAAGATCAATGCAGCACTCGTGGTGCTGTGCGATGGTCACGCGCTTGAAATCTACGACAGGGAAGAAAGCCTGGAATCACCCGTGCTGCGGGTGATGCGCGAAAACCTCTTGAAGGACCTCGATCTGATTCGCGCGCTACTTGGCCCCCTGCAAGCATGGTTCTTCGAGAAGCGTCGGGTAGTGCGGCTGCTGGACAAAGTGTTCGATCGCGAGTTCAGCCTGGGTCGTTTCGAGGAAATGGCCAAGCTTCTCCGGCGGCGGCTCGACAGCAAGCGCGATCGGATCATCGACAATATGAGAGCCTTGCCGGATGGCGATACGCCGGAAAAGGTAGATGTCGCGCTGCGGTCGCTGGAGACCCCTGAGCTCATCGAAAGCCGATTCTGGCTCGAGATGCCTTGGCGCCAGATGAAGACTATCGCATCGACTCTCGTATCACGGAGCCGCGACGATGCTATTGCGATTTCCTCTCGCATTTTCCCTGATCGTCCGCGCTCCGCCAATCACGCGTTTCACATTCATTCGCTCCAATACCTTATTACGCTGCACGCCGACGGCGGTGAGGCGCGTCATTTACCCGCCTGGCTCTTTCGCGACTCCAGTAAGCCTGATCTCGAAGAAGCCATCAATGACCTGATCGGTCTGTGCCTGACAAATTTCAGCGCCAATCGTGACCGGCAGGTTATTCTCCTGCATGCGGCGGCCAGCCGTCGCGTCGCAAAATTACTTTTCGTGCTGGTACCGCATTTGCGCAAGACAGGTCAGGCGCTCCACTTGGCGCAGCGTCATTTCGGCGACGAGTTCGCTTTCGGCCAGCTGGTTTCGAGCCCCGAGCGGCATCTCATCTTCGAGACCGAACAAATCGAGCGTATGAGCAACGAGCGTTTCGTCGACGCGATGATGGATGAGAAGCAGAGATTTCGGTCGGCGTCGGCACGCAATGAACTGAAGCGCCTCTGGCGAAGCGAGATCACGCTGTTGGACAGCGTTGACAATTACCGCGAGCTCCTGCGCGAGCGCGACCTTGGCGAAACATTTCCGACCGAGACCGCAGCTGTCCGCTACGATCAGCTTGGGCACGGCTGTTTGTGCATGCTTGACGAATTCGAAACATGGAAGGCGCATGCGATCGCGAACTACGCTGATGAAATCGAAACGCTCGCCCGCTTGGGTTCTTGGCAGGCGCGACAGTGGATCGGAATGCCGCGCGACGAGCCAGTCCAAGTGACCGAGCAGGAATATGCGACGCGTTTCTTCCTCAATGACAGTGAAATCTCCGAGCAGCTGGGACGTAGCTATCAGGGATTTTAGGGCTCATTCTTTCAACGGCAGACATTACGAATACCTGCGTTGCGTCAATTGGCTTTCGTCAGCGCTCTTGCCAGCTGGCAGTTTCGGGAAGTTAGGCAATTGGCTGCTATGCGCCCTAATCTCGGCCATTGCAGCTATTTTCGGTCCTTGCCCAAACCTGCCATTCGCACAAGAATGACTGAGGTTACCCTCCACACGAGTGAGGCCCAAGTTCAAGCCTTGCCGCGCCTACAAACTTTTCAAATCTTAGCTGGATGGACGGCCCCGCCAATTCGGTGAGAGGTATTTTCGGGGTAGCGACCTTTACCCCGACGCTTTCATTTTCCTGCGACGTTGAACGGCGGCGTTCTTCCTGGCAGTCCACGATGGATCCACTATCGCCGCCTCGCTCAGCTTGCCGATGAGCGACGGCATCACCCTCAATTTATCTGCTGTCGTTTCGGCTTCCGCTTCTTGCTGTTCTAGCTGGGCGATGCCTTTCGCGCGCCGGTGTGGAACCTCCCGCCCACGCCGCGTCTTTGCGATGCCGGTGAGGACCCGTGGCTGGTTCGGGGAGAAGGTCTTCGCCTTGTGAGCTCGCAACCCGTAGCGCGCGATGATCTTCCGAGCGGCCTGTTGAAACTTGCGGTTTGCGAATACGCCGGTGATTGACATGTCATCGACATAGAGCGTGAATTCGCAATCGTTCTCCCGAGCCAGCGTGTCGATCTCATCGAACATGGGCTTGTATGCCCAAAAGGAGAGGATGGGACTGGCATTGCCGCCGGTCGGCAAATGCCCGTCATGGGTCAGCAGTTGCTTCGCTCGAGAAGCTACGTCCGGCGGATACTCGAGAACGTCCTCGAAGAACCGCTGAACGTGGTGGGAGCTTGAAGACGGGAAGAACTTCTTGATGTCGAGCTTCACGCAAGCGTCGTCAGCGCCGTGGGCGTTGGCATTTGTGATGTAGGAGCGACCCTTCACGCCAGAATGCAAATAATCCGGGGTTTCGATTTGAGCGAGCAGTCGCGCGAAGCGCTGATGAATGAGCTTGAGTTGCGGTTTCGGTTCCTCGATTATCCGGCCGGACTTGCGGTCGGGCCGGACGAGGTAGTTGTCATCGCCCGCCTCGACCAAGCGCTCAAGGGTTGCGCGGGGCACAAGCAACATCTCAGCGAGGCGACGAGGGGAGGTGAGCCGGAAGAGGGCACTGCCCTTGAGTGGGACGCGCTTATGCGTGTTCATGCTCGTCCCGCTCGGCAGTCACGGTCGAAATCCAGTCGAGCATCTTGAGGGTCTTGCCCGCGACGAATGTGCGCGTCTTTTCAGCAGTGGAGGGGTCAGCCGCCTGTTCAGCGAAGAACATGAGCGACGACAGCGGGATGGAGAACGCCTCTGCGTACTTCTCCAGCACCTCCATCGACACTTTCTTATCGCCCCGCTCGAGCTCGGTGATATACGACTTCGACAGCCCGACGCGATTTGCAGTCTGCGTCTTGTTCAGATCATGGAAAACCCGAACCAGTCGCAGAGCTTCGTTCAGCATCATGCATCCTTTCTTGTGAATGACGCCTAGAAGTGACGGAACAACTCGAGGATGGCGCTGATCAGTTTCACGATGGCTTCCGCCATCTTAATCAGCGACATCAGGACAAGGCGGTTCCGCAGAACCTTTCTGAAGCTCCAACGCACTGCTTCCACAATGCGCCGGACCGCCTGCCGTCCGTACTTCCACAACCCGGCGTCTGGGCTCTTTTTCGGCAAATGAGCCATCATGAGTCTCCCAGACCGTCAACCAGCCGAATTGCTGGTCGATCTGCACTAGGTCCGAGAGCGGATCAGGGTTGAGGTTCTACTCCTAGGCGCACACTGCACACGGAAAATCCGAATTACCGAATAACTGTATGCCGAGACCATCCTCGTTTCTCCGACGCCGGGACGCCGGAACGAGAGCTGGAAAGGTGATAAAGGTCCTTGCGGTCCTTCACTGGCGGCGAACCGCCATGCTTCTAGTGCATCTCCATTACCCAAACGCTGAAACGTATGTATGACGGCTGTTCGCCAGACGCAAGCAATTGTTCGCTGCTAGCGAACTTTTCCACAGCTACCTAGCAAACGGGCTCACGTCGCTATTGCGGCATCCGTTACAAATCCGATTGTGCGGCCCCTCGCTCCCGAAGGGCTTCCGGCATCGGAGCCAGTGCCGGCTCTCGGTCGGCACAAGCTCGCCGTTCATGTCCCGGCGCTTTCGCCCGGCGTGGGTGTTGTCGGTGTTGCCCGGACTACTCACGCCACATAGTGTATCGCCAGCATCGTGCCGAAGGCCCGGCGCTGGCCTGCGCGCTTATCAGATCGCGGACGAGCGATTGGTTGTGAGGCGAGCGGACCACATCCACCCAGACCTCTTCCTTGAACGTCTGCATTGCGCCGTACCGGGCCGAGGCGCGCGGACTGTAGGCTCGGGCCGCGTACGCCGAAAGCGCAAGCCTCCGCCCCTGAGGGGGCGGTTCCCAACTTGGCTTGCGCGGGCCTGTTCACCAATTATGAGGGTCCCTCACACCGAACGAGGGAAGTCATGGAACTGACGAAGAAGGAACGGCTGTCATTTGTTTATCAGCTCCGTATTCTTGAAAAACTGTATCCCGAGGATGCAGATCATTACGCAAAGAACAGGACCGCTCTCGAAGAAGGGTACACCTACCACTACGATTGGATGGTCGAGCATCTCTACGACGAGTTGAGCGAAGAACAGTGTCGCGAGGTGATCGACATCCTCGATATGTTCAGCGAAATCGCATGGGGCATCGAGAAGCTGGACGAGGGCGACAAGCTCAGGGAGCACCACATGGCGCGTTTCCCGGGGTTCGACGGCAACAACGAAACGCACCTGATGGCGTATGTCCGCTACTTCGTTGTCGATCTCGACCGCTTCTCGATATTGAAGCACGACGAATATCCCTACTTCAACAGCCACTGCCCGATGCTCGACACCTATCGCGAGATGTTGGCGCGTTGGCGGGGACTCGAGCGGCAGCACAATCTCGGACGCGAACAAATAGCCGCGCTTCTCGGTGACTGACCGTGACCAGTGAGACCGTCACCTGGATTGGCACCGCCTTCTCGATCCTTGGGGCCGGGATTGCGATCTGGCAGGCTTGGCAAGCGCGAACCTCAGCCAACAAGGCTGAGACGGCTCGTCAACAAATCATCGGCCGTTTCGAACATGGCGAGTTGGGAGTGCTTGACGGCGTTCTAGCGGCTGCCCTGAAGGCGATGGAGAAGTATGGCCCGGGTAGCCGCGCATCCTCGCTTCGAGGAACTTCTCCGGACAGCGATGCAAATGCCGTTCGCGCGTTCACAGCCGCCCTTGACCGGCATACTGATATGCTGACCAAGGCCTTCGGTGGGCCGTGTGTTGACGTGCGCGACCCGATCAACGCTTTGCTGGTCGAGTTTGGTGCGGCGAGATCAGCCGAGGAGCGCCTGCCAAAGGGGACCGAAATCTATCTCGAGATTACCACCTTCACTGGAAACATGAAGAAGGCTCTGGACGATCGCACGCTCGACGCTAACGGCGCTGCCGACCCAGCGTGACGAGCTTGCCCAGACAAGAGCTTTAGCTCCAATTCCGCCACCCCGCGCGGGGACCCCCTTCTCTAAGGGCGGCTGCGGACCTTGGAAAGGATGGAACGGCAGCGGGCGGCCCGGCCCTCATATAGGACAGGTCCGATCGGACTGGCCGGTTTGTGAAGAACTCAGGTCCAAAGCTGACTGAGTTGTTCCGGCCCAGTTCGAGTAATCCCCGAGGCCAACCGCCTCGGCTGATTTTCAGCACTGATCCGCTTCGTGAATGGCGTGATCGTCGATCTCCTCCACCTCTCTCGGTCCCGATTGGATAACAATCTGGACGTGCCTCATACGGGCCGCCTACAGCGAAGCGGCGCGACGTCCTACATCGAGGGCTTGGACGAAGGATCCGGACGGATGGCTGATAGCAACAGGGCCTGTGCGGGGCAGGAGGTCGAGGGGCTTCCCCCGCACTTCTACGTGCCGCGCGAGGGCGAGTTGCTCTACCACTACACGAGCATTGCGGGTGCGCGCGGGATCCTCGCCGGGGACGCCCTCTGGCTGTCGGATTTTGCCTGCATGAACGATCCGGACGAATATACCTACGCCCGGGATTGCTTTCTCGAAGTCTACCGGGACCGTCCAGTCTTCGTCGATATGGTGCCACGACTTTTGGCCACGTCCGCGCTGCTTGGGCTTGAGAACAATACCAAGATGTTTATCGGCTGCCTATCCCCGACTGATGACGACCCCGGCCAATGGGAGCGCTACGGGGACGGCGGAACTGGCTGCGCTATTGGAACCGACGCCCGCTTCCTCGTGGATTGGGCAGGGGTGAACGTCCGACGCGTCGTCTATGATCGTGACGGACTGGACCGCTTCGTCGGAGCGGGACTGATGATGCTCCAAGAGGAGCATGAACTGGAGCCCGACGATCGGGAAGCGCTTCTCGAGCTGGCGCAATTCTTCGTCAGCGACCTTTATGCGTTTAAACGGCCTCAGCATCGATCCGAACGGGAGATCAGGATCTCTCGGCTCCTTATCCGGGATGCGGGCGTGGCGAGCGGGTTTAGTGATCACGGCGGCAACTGTCCCGAAGGGCACGTAGATGCCCTACCAGTAGGCGTCAGGGAAGGCCGCTACGGCCCGACGCCTTACGTGGCGCTGCCGCTGTCACAAGGCGATCGAAAGGGTATTCGCTCTTTGACACTCGGGCCGTCTTTCCCCGGCAACCGTCCAGCAGACGCCGATGAATTAATCGCTTCCTGCCCGCCAAGCATCGAAATTCGGCGCGCTGAACCGCGTTCGTAGCGGACCGACAGCTACGTGGCCTCTGTGCTCCGAAAGAAGACAGTCCGCTTCCGACCCATTCAAGCCGCCGGTTAGACTGTTTCAGTTTCAAATCTGATTTGCGGCGCGCGCGAGTTCGCGACCTAAATTGACAAAAACCTTGACCGCCGCGGGCGGATAACGTCCGCTTAGGCAATAAATGCACAAGGGCGCGAGCATAGGGCTCCACGACCGTTGTCTTCTCTGTCGGTTACCCAGCAACGCCAGGTTGGCCCGGCTGCCGGAAAGTCTTCGCTCCGAATAACTAACGACCATCGCCGGTCGTCAGAACCCCACCGTGAGTAAATGATCGTTGCCGCTCCCTTCTGGAAGACACGACTGCGGGCCGCAATAGGGGTGTGCAGGGCTACTTTTCACATTTCCACTTCCGGCATTTCGATACCAATTACAAAGAGTTCGCCCATCCTACTGACTTTCGAAACTCGAGCCTCGAAATTCAGCCCTTCGATTGCCACGAAATCGCCCGAGGGCCGACCCGCGGAGGATGCGAGCAAGGTCTCCGGGATTGCTCCGGAGGTGGTTAGCAACACCCGATCGTGGTCTACCCAGCAGTTCTGGCTTCGCATCGCGAGCGAGCACCCGAGGACCCCTCTTGACCATATGAACCTGCCCGAAGAGAACGGCAGGGAACTGTCGATGACTTCGAAACCGAGACCGTTATCGGCGTCGACCCGCATAATGAGGCTCGTGGGATCCATTCCGACGAGCTCGAGCACCTTCGCGGTGAGAGAACTCATCCTCGTCTGATCGAAGGGCTCTCTGTCATCCTTCATGACCGACACATACGCATCGTGATCCTGCAATACCGAAGTCATGAGTGCGACGAGTGGTTCGACGCGCTCGGCGACTATCCTCGACCGAGCCCTGTCGAGATCGTCTCGCACCGTGACGACCCGAGCATGGAGAAGAAGGCGTCCTCCGTCTCCCTTCACGAAATCGATCCGCTCGAGAGTGGCCTTGGATCTCGTTTGAAACATGGGTTGCAGCTGTTTCCATGTTTCCTCCGCCATCTCGATCAGAGCCTCTTTCTCAGCGATCAACTGGCCGATCGATGCCATTAGGGTCGATCGGATGACACGAACGTCCGGTTCGGAAGTGGTATCGATCGGTATGAGGAGATTGGGGGAGGACAATCGTCGGATGTCTTGATCGAATACGGATATCTCGACGTTCGCGGAACCTTGGACGTGAGACAGTCGGATCGGGAAGGTTGCGTCCAACCCGAGGTCCGCAAGAACTCGTCGAAACGCATGCTCATGGCCCTGCGCTGCCTCCCAATCCGAGCGGCCACTGTCCTGGCAATCGTCGAAGATGATTTTCTCGCCTACGACTGGATCAATATGGGTGCTCGATAAGGCCATGCTGCAGTCCGTTGTGGTGTTGGGCCGGTACTTTATATGATGGAGGATCGGCGCTCCCAAGCTGCCTCGACGCGACGCGGGCTACCGCTTGTAAATGAGAATATTGATCTAGAGCAGCCGACCAGCACGACGCGAGAGCCTGAGCTGTAGCGCATTAGGGTCAGGATGACGCTAGGCCGCCGAGCGCTTTGACGGTCCGCCATCCGAACGATGGAAATGTGTGCCGAGCCGTAACGGCAGTCGCGGGGCGCATCCGATTACGGCAGCTAGATCAATCCCAGCGCGAGGTCCGTCATGAACTTCTCGTGCCACCTTCGTCCGAAATGCTGCCCGGCGCTCCGGGGGAGCTTCAGGCCGATCTCGTGGAGAAGGCCTTCGAGATGGACGATCCGGGCGCCGTGGCCCTGCCGGTGACCCAGCCTCATGCTACCCCCATCGGGACCGCAAAATATCCAGGCATCCTCGCGAGCGAGCGCATGCGTCCACAGATGAAGTTCTCCGTCATGAACCGATGAGCCGCCATAGAGACGAAGTACGAGCACCTCGTCTTCGTCCACCTCGTTCACGGTCAACGATGCACGCAGCGCTCGTTCATCGATTTCGACCTTCCGTTCGCGCAGCTGGTTTCCCGTCTGCGTCTCCTCGATGCATTTCTCGACGGTCTCGAGGTTGTAGCCTCCCGCCAATGCATCCCAGCAACCCGTAAGATGGGCTTCGAGGATGACGTTCGTATCGACGAGAACCGGTTTGTCACGAAGCCGCACGGTAGGTGTTTCAGGCCGCGTCCGCCATAGGTCCGCCCATCGTTGACGGACGCACGACCCCGTGATCATCGAACAGCCGACCCATTGCTTCTATCGTCAGATCGGTGAGCACGGCTGCCCTGCTGACGGAGATCAACCCTCTGGATATTGCCTTAGCCAGACGTTCGGCGAAGGGGCGGCTGAAGAGAGGGGGCAGTGCAGTGGCACGGCGAGCAAGCTTCCGGCGCGAGGAGTTATGCAGGTATTCCGGACAGATGATGCCTGCGTCGATGAGTTCGTATCCGAGGGCCTGAGCAGAAACCCCGAGAACGCCGGCCTTCTCCTTCACCCACTCGTTCACGTCTTCTCCCGGCTCGCCGAGTGCCTCGATGGCCTCCTTCGGCATGAGGAGGCCGGCTGCGAAACGGTCTGCGAGTTGCTCGATGCGCTTCAGTTTCTTGGCTTCGGCATCATTGGCCGCCTCACCGTCCAGCCATTTCGGCGGCATGGTCTTCCATGTCAGGAGGTGGAAGAGTTCATGCGCGAGATCGAAGTTTCTGCGGCCTTCCGGTTCACGCCGGTTGATGAGAGCGACATCTAGGTCCGGAAGGGTGCTCGCGGCGCCGGAAATTCCGGGCAGCGCATCCACCATCAGCACGAGGATGCCCATGCGCTGCTGCATCACGTCAGCCAGTGCTTTACCGGGAGCAATTCCCAGCTCGAGTTGGCGGGCCATCGCACTTCCCGCTGCGGTCGCCTCTTCGAAGGAACTCTTGAATGTCAGGTCGAGGGTATGACGGAGCGCACTTCGATCCTCCCCGAGAGCGCGACCGAATTCGCGGTACGCCCCGATCCATTCCGAGGCTCGCTCCTCGAACTGCCGTAGGTCATCGATCTCGCTATCCGATTGCCTCCAGGAAAACTTCGGCGTCGCCATGGGTATGAACGGGTTGGTGAAGCGCTCCAGAGGGACATCGAAGAATTCGAGTACCGTCATGAGTTCTGGAACCGTGATACGACGCTCATCGGCCTCGATCTGGCCGATCGTCTGCCGGTTCTCAAGCCCGAGAACCTCCCGCAGTCTGTCCTGTGTGACGCCGCTCTTCTCTCTCAACGCACGTATTCGCTCGCCGACTCTGATTTCCATTTTCATTCTCCACTATGCAATATAATCTTGCATTTTCTCCTATGCAAGGCCTTCCTATCGTCGCTGCCGTACCTTCATCGCCCTGAAATGGGCATGGCGAAGAAACTGCTCGAGATGCGGCGCCGCACGCTCGGGGTTTTTGGCGGCGATCATTGCCTCGAGCGAGCGCCAGCCGTTGTACAGAACGTCGTGATCCCGCTCAGCTATGGCGAGTTCGAAAAGCATGAGCAGAAAGGTCGCGACCACATCGGTTTCCGCCTTGCGCGATGGCAGGCCCGGGTCGACGGCATTGGCTGCGACAAGGCGGTGATCGGCTGCGATGCCCAAACCGGCACACGCATCCCGCAACGACGGGAATCGGTCCTTCGCTGCCCTGGTGTGGCGACGCATGAGATCGACGTGATCGGCTTGCTGGAGATATTCGAGTAGGGGCAGATCGAACAACCAGTGGCGGGCCGCTCTTCTGCGTATGACTCCCAGATCATGGCCTGTACCGTTGTACGAGACGAGGATCGAACTCGCTGGATGAGCGCCGACGATCGCGTCGAGGCGGAGAAGCAGATCGTGCTCTTCCTCGCTCTCTCCCGAGACCAGTTCGACATTATCCCAGACATTCTTTCGCAATCGCGCGGTGAGGACCGCGAACGCAGAAAGCTTTTCCAGGCCGATGCGCCACCCTTTGCCGCCGCCGGCAAGCGCACGAGCGGTAGGATCCTGCTTGGTCTCGATATCGAGCACGAGATAGTTGGCTTCTGGGGAAGATGCGTCTTCCATTCTTTTCCTCCATCCTGAAAATCGCTACTTCCGCTGCTCTGCGTCAGGAGATTGAAGATGTTCGCGATCGGCTACGGCGTCCTGGATGCCGCCTTGCGCGTCATCCATGACATCAGGGACGACAAGGCTGGGCTGCTGGCCCGCTATAAGAACTTCCAGCGAAACGGCTTTCCGAGCGGCGTCAATGCCGGCCGAGGCAAGGCCGTGATGTTCGGGATCGACCAGATCCTGCAGCTTCTCTTGGCGTTCGAACTGGTGGAGACTGGCTGTGGTCCTACGAGGATCATTCGGATCGTGCGCACCAACTGGCCCGAACTCAGGCCCGCCTTCGCACAGAGCTGGCTGGTGGCTGCGGGCCAGGCGAACAATACGAGGGGTCGGCCGCAACTGGTCATGGCTCCATCGGCACTGGCCGAGATGAACACCCCGGACAGGCCGGACCTCCCGGTCCGCTCACCATTCGCGGTTTCTAATTACGGCGAAATCGGCGAGTGGCTGTCAGATCCTCGGACCCAGGCGACGAGGGTGGTCGTGGATCCCGCGGCGATCATTCGAGGCTTCCGGGACTTCCTCGCTCAGGCCGATGAGAACATCGCTCAAGCCTTCGACGATGGTTTCCGGGATTGGGCCAGTGACGAAGTCGGCGTGGCGCTCGGTGAACGACGCGCCTCACCGTCTATCTGACCATTGTGCGAGTTGGCGGGCGCATCCCGCTTCGTCGAAGATCTCGTCCCTCCGTTGGCAGTATCGGAGCGCGATATGCTTCATATGATCGAGCCGCGACCTTCGGGAGGGACAGATGGCACGAAATCGTTCGATGGACGCAATCCGCGCGGATGTCGGCCGTGACGACTGGTCCGACAGATCGTACCCGCTTTCCTCCAGAACGAGTAGAAGACAGTCGGCTAGCCGGGCTCCGTTACCGACATCGATCTCATGTAGGCCAGCTCCATCCGGCCCGAAAGTCCTCCGCGTGTAGATCCGCCGCTTCAGGTCTCGCGCCGTTCCCGGAGCGAGGACACGATTACCGGCGCCAGCGGCACGAAGGAGCCAGTCCATCCATGTCCATGCGTCCGATGCGATCGGATGACCAAGGTCGCTCTCTTCAGTCTGGTCTGAAACCATCCCCGAAGCATGCCTGGATTTCCTGAAGATTCTCTGGACGTCGCTTTCCGCGCAAGTCGCAGGTCACCACCGGATCCGAATTCGCCGCGCGGATTTCGCGCCGCTTCCCGCAGGTGGTTGCAGAAGCCTCTCCACCTGAACGCGCATTCATTGGCGCTTGAGCGGCGATGATGACGAACCTGACCAGGCACCGATGCGAGTGGTGCGCAGCATGCGCGGTGAATGCAGATCGTCGTCGTGGCTAACGCGGATTGAGGGGGTTTTGCCGCCACGATGCCGGTGATAGAATTGCAGGATGGCAAAGGCGGACGACACGACCGACGATGATGGACTTGCCCTGTCCTTCGGCAGACGCCTCGCCGAATTGCGGGAGATCGCGGGGATCGATGGCACCGAACTCGGGCGTCGGGTCGGCATGTCGCAGGCTCATGTCTGGCGCCTCGAAGCAGGTCGCGCCGTTCCGAACTTGAGGACGATGGCGAGGATAGCCGTTGCGTTGGACGTGTCGCTCTCAGCGCTCGTAGCGGACGTCGATTGCTCGAGCGTCGAGTTGCGCAACAGAGACTACGTTCGGCACAAGCCGGTCCGGTCGTGACCGTCAGACATCGGGCCGCGGCAGACGTGGCAGTCGCGCGAGAACATGGAAACCGTCCTCGCCACTACTGTAGCTGAAGGCCCCACCACGAGTTCGGCACAGAGCGCGCATGATCCGCAGGCCTCCGCCGCCTTTGCGCCCAATCCCACAAGCCTGGCTCGAATTCTCGCAACGCAGGAGGACGGATCGGCGCGTGAAGCGGATCGAAAGGAGGATCTCGTGGGCCCCCGACCCGTGCTTCATCGCGTTGGTGAGCATTTCGTGTGCAAGATTGAGGATGGTGCGCGCGAGATCCGGCACGACCCGCACGGTAAGTGTGCACGTAGTGAGCGCGATGCCTCCGGGTATCGAACGGCCTTGCTCCATAGCTATGGCGAGATCGCGAAGGCACTCTACGATGTCACATCCGCGCTCTTCTGGGCTGGCGAGAATTCGGCGCACTGCGACGAACCCCTCCAGTCGCTTGATTGCGCTTTCGACGAACGGAAGCGAACCTTCCTCGTGATCTCGGACAGTCAGCTTCAGAGCAGCGAGCGCAGAAGATAGTTCGTTGGCGGTCCGATGCTGTTCGTCCTGAAGCATCAACTCGGCTGCCGCCCGACGTGTGCGTGAGGTCTTTGATGGATTGATTCTGTCCATGGGGCCCTTCCTTACTCACGTATGTAATACTTTAAAGTATTTTTCGCAAGCGGTTTTGTGAGCGGCTTGGAAGCGGCGGTCATCCCACTTATAGAAAGACCATTGACCCCCAGACGGACGCTAGTTCTCCCTAGCTCGGATGGTTTCTGGGGCGCGGGATCCTCGACAAGTGGGATTTCCGGGTGCAGCCAAGGTCGCGCAGTTGGGTTTCATGAGCCTGGGCGGTAGGAAACCTCGGGCGAGAGGATCGCGGCGTCCTTCGGCATGCGAAGCACGTCACCGGGAAAGATGTCGCCCGGATGATCGAGCAGATCACGATTGAGAGCGAATATCTCGTCATGGCGATCCGAATCCTTCAGGATCCGGCGGGCAATGCGCCATAGGCTCTCGCCCGGTGCGACGACGTAGGTCGGTAGATCGGCTTTGCCCAATGGATCGAACAATTGCCTTCCTGCTTCAATACTGCGTTCCAAGGGCGCGAGCGGCGCCGGACGGTAATCCGCTCCGCCGAGAGAAGAACCGGGCAGGAACCAGCGACGCAACGCTGAGGGATGTATATCCTCAGCCTCGACAGGCCCGCTGCGGTCAGCGGTGAGCAGCTGGTCCTTGGCGGCGGAAAGTACCCTACTGGCCGACCTTCGGAGCGAAAAACCCTGCTCGGCCAGCGGCTGCGGCGTATTGGTCAAGGGCGCATCCGCGCGGTAGCGTATGTCGTCGAGTTGCGAACGTCCTCCGAGATCCACCTCGAGCCCCATCTCGATGGCGCCCTTGAGGACCCAATGCAGAGCGGCGTTCGAGAGGCCGCGTTCCGGACCACCGCCCCCGACCGAGCCATGGTCGCCCGCGAACCACTTCTGCTGATAGGGTGCCTCGGTCGAATAAGGGTCGTGCCCCGACGCGACATTCAGTTCGCGAACGTTACGCCAGAGCGTCGGCATGAAGTGGACCCGCCGCTCGTCTATTGCGACCGCGTGCCTGCCGGCCTCGACGAGATCGGACAGCTGGGTGTCGTGATCGGAGTAGCGTTTGTCTTTACGCCGGTCGAAGGTCGCCGCTATCGCCTTCCAGCCGAGCGACCCGACCGTGTCCCACACGCCGCAATAGCGTACCTTGACCATTTCGGCATCCGTAGAGGGGTCGTCTTGCCGTCGCCAAGCGAGCTCCGCAGCGGAAACGCAGGACGCAGGACAGTGCCTGCGGCGGAATTCGAGCAATTCTTCCGGTTCGTCCGCGTCGCGGTTGGCATGCATACCGTAGAGTTCCCAGGCCCGCCTCAGTTGCGAGGCATCCGCGACCGAGATGATTCCCGCACACTTGATGAATCCGATGAATGTGCGCGCGGTGAAGGCGCCGCGGCTGAAACCGAAGACGAATATCTCGTCGCCGGGGCGATAATTGAAGATGAGGAAGCGATAGGCCTCTTGGACGTTGGCGACGAGGCCCTTCCCGAATGCCCCTCCGCGGAACGTCTCGTCTGACGCCGTGCCTACCCCCTCATCATAGTAGACGATTTGGTCGCGCCCGTCTCGGTCGACGGGCGGCACACTTTCGGCCAGCAACACGACATTCGTAGGGTGCTGACTTGAATCCAGTTTATTCCATGACCCATCGAAGCACAAGACCAAGCGCCGCGTCTGTCGCCGCTCCTCTCCACTTTCGAGGCTTTCCAGTTGCAGTTCGTCCTGGGTCATTCTGTCATGCACCTCCTGCGTTTGAGCGGGGACGGCCCCATCGAGCCGCCCCCGCCGAGGATCACTTCTCGCGCACCGTCGTACTCGGGCTGCTCTTCCCGTGCTTGGCGGTCACGAAGCGGCCGCTGATAGCGCTGCGATATGCGCCGCCGGTGCTTCCACTCTTGCCTGCGGCCTCGCGCACGGTCGTGCTGAGGCTCGCCTTTCCATGCTTTGCTGGTGACGTAGCGACCACTCCCGGCGCTACGGTAACGACTTCCTGCCATGATCTTGCTCCTTCACGTGCTTCCGGCGGGCGGACCGATTCGCCTGCCATTGCCCTTGTCGCACGCGAGGGTGTCGGAACATGTCACCCTCGAAGCGAGCCGATCAACGCTCGCCGTGTTCTTCGAGAAGGCATAGGGTGTTGACCAACTTCATCTGCTCGACTGTACTGACCGGCGTGTCTAGCAGCGAGGGGCTCATGATCACGCGCGCGGCGACCTTCGCGCGCGACACGGCCACGTTGATCCGGTTGAGCGAGAATAGAAACTCCACGCCACGAGGTATCTCCTCCCCGTCCGACGTCGTCATGGATACGATGCACACGGGTGCCTCCTGCCCCTGGAAGAGATCCACCGTGCCGACCTTGACGTCGGAGTCGAGGGCCGATCTCAAGGCGTTGACCTGCGCGTTGAACGGCGCGACCACGATCACGTCCTTCGATCCGATCACGTGCTGCTCGCCGTCTCGATCGACATATCGCGCGCCCAGGACGGATTCGATCTCCGCATGCACGCGCTCGACCTCCTCTGGCGAGACCTGCGAACGGCCCTCGTGGCAGGCTCCCACGACCCGCGCCCCGGCGAGATCCGTCCCGTCAGGTGCGACGAGCGACTGCGCCGAAGCCGCGGCGTCGTTCTCGAGCCGTCCTTCGTAGACCGCTCGCGAGATGAAGGCGCATAAGTCGTCGTGCAGTCGCCGCGTGGTCGGTAGGAAGATCCCCCTGTCGGCAGGGACCGTGCGGTGCTCGCCGATTAGGTATTCCAGGCTGGAGAGACCGCTCTCGCCAGGATGGGCGCCTTGTATCGGTTGCGGAAGCTGCATGGGATCGCCGACCAGCACGATGTTGCGGGCCACTCGCGACATGGCCATCACGTTGGCGAGCGACACCTGCCCTGCCTCGTCGATTACCAGGTGGTCGAACGCCGCATCGTCGTATCGGGCGAAATGCCATGACGTCGCCCCGACCACATCGGCCGCGGCGATCTCGGGCGCCTCGTTGTCGCTCACGACCTGCACCGCGGGGTGGTCGCCGGCGTCCGAGGGGTCCGAGACCTTCTGCGCGATACGGCACTCGACGCCCTGATCCCCAGCCTCCTCCGCCACCCCCTTCAGCAGGTTGCCGATGGCACGGTGGCTATTGGACGATACCGCCACGCGGCGTCCTGTCCTCACCAGTGCGACGATCGCCTTGGCCGACACGTAGGTCTTGCCCGTGCCGGGAGGTCCCTGGATCGCGAGGACCGTGTCCCGCATCGCGCCGATGGCCTCGACGGCTCCTTCGACCAGTTCCCTGCCTTCCGCGACGATCGCGACCCCCGGTTCGACGCAGTCGATGCGGGGATGCGCCTTGGTGAGAAGATCGACGATGGCGGAGGCGCGAGGGTCGGCCGCTATGATGCGCTCGGTCGTCGAGGCCATCGCCTTGCGGACGATCCGGTTGTCGATGGGTCGTGGAGGGAGGAGATCGAGTCTGTCGGGCAGTGGACCCTTGGCCGTCGATCGTCGTAATACGACGGTGCGGGCCTCCTCGTCGAGGGCCACAAGGTTGATGCCTTCGGGCATCGTCGCCGGCTTCACGCACGGCGTCTTGCCGACCCTGAGCTTCGTCTCCTGCTCGGGAAAGCGGTATTCGCGTTGGAACGAGCGCTTGTCCTTGATTGCCGCACCCGTCGCTTCGAGCCCCTGCAGGCATTCCAGGTCGTCCAGCAGATCCTCGCTGTCTTGGGCGAGCCTGTCGAAGATCGCCCAGTAGGCCGGCTTGTCCTCCCTCTGGTGGAAGCGACTGAGATCGAAAAGGAGCGTCGCGACGTTCTCGCCGAGCTTCTCTCCAACCGGCACCAGCCTCTCGCGCAGGGCCTCGTCCTCGTCCTCCTCGGCCTGGACCTTCTCGTCGGCCTTCGGACCCGGAGTGTCGCCGAAGACTGGATAGGGGCCGGCGGGCCGCACTTCCGACACGAGCCAGTCGCGCAGAAGCTTCGTCGATATGCAGTCGGTGCGGTTGTAGTCGCGGATCTCGTCGAGGATTTCCTGTCTTCGGGTCCTGCGCCATTCCTCGTAGGCGACGACGCTGGCGCCGGCGGTCGCGACCTGGTCGTCGCGCTTCGCCATGTAGAAGGCCTCAAGGTCCTTGATGGAGTATCCCTTCTCGGACGCGATCAGGCCGCCTGCCACCACCCTGAAGAGATCGACGAACCGACGTTCGCGTTGGAGCTGGTCCATCGCAGCCTCGCCGGTCCTGTGCTGAGAGGTCAACCGTCGCAGTGCCGCTATCTCGTAGTTGGCGTAGTGGTAAATGTGGGCCCTGGGGTGCGCACGCATGTGCGAGGAGAGGAAGTCGAGGAGGTCGTGGGTGAGCTTCGCCTCCTCCGTTCGGTCGTGCGCCCAGAAGTCCACGAAGTCCCAATCGCCGTCCTTCAGCATCCAGATGCCGTGGAGGTACTCCAGTCCTCCGTCCGGATAGTAGGGATCGCCCTCGATGTCGTAGAAGAGGTCGCCCTCGTCGGGTTCGGGAAGCAGGTCGAAGCCGCGGCCGTCGACCTGCTCGCGAAGTACGAATTCCGGATCACCGCCGGCGCGCCTGGCGGCCTGCAGGCCGGCCTGGATCCTCAGCCGCTCCCACGTCTCTCCAGCCATGCGCGGTATGCGCGTCGTCGCCTGAGCGAGCTCGGTCATCGTACCGATCCCCGCCTCGCGCAGCTTGTCCCGCTGCATGCGTGTCGCGTTCGCGACGAGGGAGAGGCTGTCCGTTTCCCGCCAGACCTTCTCGCAGTGCGACTTCCAGCGGCACAGGACACAGGCAGTGACCGGTTCGGGACTCGTCACAGGGCGGCCGTCGATGAAACGCTGGAAGATGCGTCGTGACCGCCGGGCGTAGGCCGACACCTCGTCGAGGCGCACCGTGAAGCGCGAACCATCACCGAGTTCGAGGTGGGCGTGCTCCGGCGGACGACCCTGCATGTCGGCCAGCAAGTCGCTGTAGAGGCACAGCTGGAGGACGTGCTTGGGGTCGGGCTTACGCTTCAGCTTGGTGTCTACGACTTCGTAGGACCATTCGCCGAGCTCGGAAGGCGCCTCTACCTTCTCCAGGAAGTCCGAATAGCCTCCCCATACGCCGTCGAGCATCGCTCCCTGAAAAATCACATCCGCCCCGGAGCGCATCGCCTCCAGCGTTGATGCGACGCACTCCTCGATATTACGGCCTTTTGTCTCGATCTCCACGACTTCTCTGCCATCGGCCTTCAGTCGCTCCAAGAATGCCAGCTCGTGCGCATCACCCTGTGCTTGGAGCAGTACGGCCTCTTCGCCTTCCTCGTCTGGTTCAATATCTCCAACCTCGAGCTTCCGCAGGTCGAGGGTCGTCGCATGTCGGCACCCTTTGAACCGCATGAGATCTGAAGCCGAAAGTCGGAATGTGCCGTCGATGGACTGCATCGGTGTTCTCCTTGCCTGCCGACTACTAGCGCAGGGTGACAGAACATGTCATGGTTCGATTATGTCCCTCATCAAGGCCAAGGAACTGCTGAAGATAGCGATGCTCGCGACCAGGCGCAGCGGGGTGACCTTGCAGGACATCCGTCAGGAGCAGTCCTGTTCGCATCGCACGGCGCAGCGCTGGACGGACGCTCTCGAGGAGGTCTTCCCCCAGGTCGAGATCGAGGTCGATGAGGATCGGCAGCGCCGGTGGATCATCCCCGCACGGCAGATCGCAGCGTTGCTGACGCCGAGTGGGGAGGAACTGGCGGCAATGGGTATGGCTATCGAAGAACTCGAGAGAGGCGACCTTTCCAGCCAGGCTTCGTTGCTTAGGGAGTTGCGCGCAAAGGTAAGAAGCCTCGCGCCGGCCACCGGCAGGACACGAAGCGAAGTCGACGAGGAAATACTTCTGCAGGCTCTTGGCCACGCGGCCCGTCCCGGCCCTCGTTCCAGGACCGATACTTCGATTGATGCCGCACTCGCCGAGGCGTTCAAGGGCCCGTTCCTGGTGCGTATGCGTTACCGCAGCCGCGAGGGGAGGTCGTCGATCCGGACTGTGGCGCCGTATGGCATGCTCCTGGGCGTGCGCCGATACCTCGTGGGCAAGGATGCCGCCAAGGGCGTGAGGGCTCCACTCCAGCATTTTCGCGTGGAGTCGATCTCCGAAATCGAGGTCCTGGACGACAGCTTCGAGCAGGACGCCGACTTCGACCTGCAGAAGCATGCTGAGATCGGGTTCGGTTCCTACATCGACGAGAGAAAGGTGATCGACGTCGTCTGGCGGTTCGACGCCGAGGCGGCGCCTCGCGCCGATAGGTTCATGTTCCATCCGGCCCAGACGCTCCAGAAGGAGCCCGACGGTTCCCTACTCGTTCGCTTCAGGGCCTGTGGCATGACCGAGATGTGTTGGTTCCTCTATCAGTGGGGGGAGCACGTAGAGGTGCTGCAGCCTGCTGAGCTACGAGAAATGGTTCATTCCGCCCGCCGGACGTTTGCGGCGTTGCCCTGACATCATCGAGCTTTCTACCGCTCAGGGTGCGTGGAAACCTTCGCAACGAAGCGGCAGTCGCTGATGACCAAAAGAGCGCGTACACCGCGAGCTCCGCCCTGCCCTCCGAGAGGAAGTCGCACGCGCGTTACGACGAGCTGCAAAGATCGTATACACGTAGGACCTTAACTTCGAGGCGGACCACTTCGGTAGGTTAGGGAAAGCCTCTCATCCAGCTCTCGAGCCGTTTGCGGTCTGCCCAGGGAGCGGGAGCCGCGATCACACCCGCAGACCTCGCCCATTGTGAACATCTCTCGCTGGCGTCTTCTATTTCGCGATATCCCGCTCCTCTCTCCTTCTCGGTCATCGTTGGCCAGAGCAAGTGGGCGAGGGCCAATCGATTTGCCGGGGCGAGCTCAATCCCTTTGGGTGGCACAGATTGCCATCTCGCTTCGGAGATCGAGGGATCATGAACTGTCAAAGGAACTTCCGCTTGAAGAGCGAGCCTTCTGACGATGATCAAGGTCGATCTGGTTCGTCCTCCTCGGGTGTACCGGCTGAAGATCGGCCCGATTGGCGTAACGTGAAATGTCTCGGTTGGCTTCAAGCCAGCCTCTGCTGCGATACGAGATTTCAGCGACACCGTCACCGCTTCCGGAATGGAGCGCCGGATGTTCGATGCTTCTCGTATCATTCCTCCGAGCATGCCCTCGAGCGCCTCGCTGACGTGACCTTCGACAGCTTCCACCTCACCGGGGACGGGGGTGTTCGAAATTCTGAAGCCCTTATCGCCGACAGGATCAACGTCGACGGTAGCGTCTTCGAAGATAGGAGCGCCGTATGTCCATCGGCAAAATTTCTCGGATGCCTCCACATCCGGCACCATTGCCAAATCCACCGATAGATCCCCGACCTGACGCGGGACGATCGCATGGTAGAGGGTCGCTCTTCGCTCACGACCCTTACCATCTTCCGCGCGATAAGTGCGACGCACCGGAACGACGTAACAAGGATATCCTTCAACGACCCAATCTTCGGTCGAGCTGGAAAGCGACCCAGCGGGAGACAACAGCCCGGTGATTGACACAGGCGAAATTGCCCGAGGACTAGGTGAACAGAAATCGTGCAACGTGATCAGCTATGTCCTGCGTATGTGCAATCGACCGAAGATAAATGAATCGTGCGCTAGTACTGATACTTCTCGGCTACGAAGCTTGCACGAATTCGCGCTAAGATTGTTGGTCTCAGGGCGATCGGCTAACGAAGATAGCGCCTGAGTGGCGAAGCCGGATCGCCTCTGGACGATCCGGCGCACCATGAAATCTAGGCCGCCTTGGCGAGATGAGGCAGCTCGAAGGTATCACCCCGCTTCCACTGCTCGTCCTGGATCGCGATGAGTTGCCTGTAGGCCCTTACCATTTCGCCATCTGCCTCCTCGAAGGTCGAAGCCGGTGCGTCGGCGATGTGGTGCAGTTCGAGCATATCGTCGAACCTGTAGGCGCCCAGGTTGAAGCCGTCTGGGACAAGCGTCGCGCGGTCGTCTTCCCCGGTCAGGCAGAGCATGCAGTTCTCGATGTAGTGCATCCCCCCTCCCATCTGTGCGACCAAGCCGATTTGCGGAACCGTCGGGCACTCTGCAGACTGATGAACCCATAGGAGCGGGCGGCCGGTTGCTTGGACCCGGCAAGCGAACTGCATCAGGCCAAAGGCGTTAGGAGCCGTTCCGCTCAGCATGATGTCAACCTTGTCTCGGAATTCATTGAAGCGTCCGGACGTGCCACCCAGCAGGTGAGCAAAGGCAGCGAGGTAGTTGGCGATGCGCTTCTGTTGTTCGATCTCAGTCATCTCAAGTCTCCATAGGCCGCGGGGAGCGCGTGCCCTTTTCCGCTCTCTTTCAGAGAGCCACCCCCTTTCGTTCTAAAAAAGTCTATACGTGCGGCCGCGTCCGCATTTCAGTCATCCGTCCGCAGTGGGGCGGTACCGGAAAGCAGCCGTACCGCCCTGATGACAAGCGTCGATGGTTCAATGCGGGAGGCTCGACTCCAGCATTCTAATGGGGACAGCTTAATCACCTTCGCCAATGCCGATCCAACGCAGCCAAGCGCGGAGCCGGCTGATGAGGCGCCGCCACCAACCTTCCGGCTGGTCGTAATGCGCCTCACGGCGCAAATCCTCGCTCGCCCGGCTCACCGCGATCTGCTCCGGGCTCCACTGACTGGCCCATGCGACCTCGCCGCGGGTGATCCAGTAATGAGCGTTGCACACGTTCCAGTTCCCCACCGACGGGCTCAATGTGGGGCCGGAAGGATCCACCGATATTGAATAGTCGACCGGACCGATCGGCAGATAGATGACATCACCGCATCCACACGCACAAAGGTGCGCCGAAATTTCATATTCCCGGGACCAGTAGAGCGCGCCCGCCCCGAGCGTTTCGGGCAATTCTTCCACCTCAACGAGCCGGTATCTCATGCTTCACCAATCCAGTTACTGGAGCCGATCGAGACCAGGCTGTGCCAGTAGGCAGCGTCATCAGTATAGAAACCCCGAAGCTGCTTGTAGCGCATGACCGCGATCACCGCATTCAGCGCATTTAGCTCAGCGATCTGCACGAAGGTGCGATAGGCGCCATCTTCGGTCCGGCGATCCAGCGGAACCTCCTTGATGGCCCGCGCCGCCGTCGCCGGGGTGAACAGGGTTGTCCGGACCAAGCCGTCCAGGGAGCCCTCCTCTTTTTCCACGCCCATGCCGACATCGATAAACGTGATGCCGAGGCGGGTGAGCATCTCGCAGATTTCGGCCCGCGCCTCGCCATCGTCGATGCACACGAACGCAAAGGTCGTTTCGGCGAAGAGAGCCTCGTCCCCGGCGCCGATGCGCTTGTTGCGAAAGGTAAGGCCATGACGAAGCGGCTCATATTTTCGCTTCAGCACCTCGGTCTTCAAGTGCCCGAATTGGTCCATCGGGACTCCGCCCGGAAGGCGGAAGCCATTATGAACCTTGAAGGTGTCGAAATCATAGGCGTCGATCGCTGCGACGGGCGTCTTCACGATGAAGTCGAGCACGAAGCCGCCAGTGCCGCCCAAGCCGATGACGGCCACCCTGTCGTTCGCGACCCGCTGGTTCAGGTCGGTGATCTCGGCCCGTGCCGAGAAGGTGTCGCGGACCTTAAAAGGCGAGGTGTCGGGCGGTACATCGTAGGTTGCGCCGGTCCGCGCGGACACGCCGAATTTCTGTTCGGCCGGCGCGGAGATTAGCGACACATAATGCTCGACTAGGAGGCCGTAGGTCGCGAAGCCTTCGGGCGGCTTGTTGGATAGATGGCGCACGTAGGTCGTGTCGCCGATCGGCAGCGAAACCTCGCCGGTCCCCAAGTTCGGGATCGCGCTGCCGTTGGCATAATGCGGGGCCGAGCCGGACCAATACATCTGGTGGTTGACTGGCGGACCTAGGTTCTCCGGGGTCGGCAGATTGAGAGGCGCCGCGAGGCGCCCCTTCTGCAGCGCCCCGGCGGCGTCAAGATAATAGACGTCGTCGACGACCAGATGGGCGCCGATGATCGAAACAGCGTAGTCTCGCTCGACCAGCTGTCTCAGGTCGTCATGACTCTCCAGTACGTTTGACACGGAAGCGCATCCCTTCAACGATCTCGACGGAGCCGTCCTTTGACAGCGTGCCTTGGGCGCGCCCCGAGGCGCCGCGCTCGTAGACGATGCTGTAGGTGGCGTCGGGGAATTGTGCGTGGTCCGGATAGGCCAGCGCGACGACGCGGTCGTATGTGATCTTGCCCTTGGGCTCCTCGAACTTCCGCGAATTGATCGCGATCGTCACCAGCTTCTCTTTGGCCATGATATTCAATTTCCTTCTTGCTTGGCGGCGCACCCGACCGTGGGCGCGCCGCCGGCTTAGTGCTTCATGTCACGGGGCGGATTGGGATCGTTGCCGTAGGAATCGGCGTCCCGGATCCGGCCATCGGGTCGATGGATCACGACCTCGCCGCTCTCACGGATAGCCCGGCCGCGGGCGGCCTCGATCGCATCCGCTTGGGTCCGATGGGTGGTCCCGACCCGGTCGGCGCCCTCGCGGCGGGTGGCCCATTCCCCATTGTGAGGCACGACGTGGATCCGCTTGTCATTGCTCATTTCGTCACTCTCTATAAGGCGGGTTGACCCGCTACAGCTCGTAAGCCTATCTTGACGAACTCGTCATTACTGCGATGGCCCCTCTCCGCGGCGCCCTAGCAGGGTTTATGACGATATCGTCAACTGAACTATACGGAATCGTCATGAATGGGTCAAGCTCGCAGTCTGTGTTTGGGGCGCGCCTCAAAGAAGCGCGCGAACAACAAGGACTTAGCCAGGCAGAATTAGGGGAACGCGCCGGGATGCAGCCATCCGCGATCGCCCATTTCGAGGCGAATCGGCGCAAGCCCTCGTTCGAGAATGTGCGCCGGCTTGCGACGTCCCTCGGGGTGTCTTCGGATTATCTGTTGGGGGTGCAGGCGACGGTGGCATTCAGGAACGAAGAGAAGCTCACTGCTGGCGACAGGGATTATATTCAGGGCCTGATCGATCGGCTTGCGGGAGGAGGGAAGACCTGAGATGGCGGGCAAATTCCGTCTCCTGATGGCGACGCAGACCGGGCAAAAGCGCGCCAGGGACGAGGGGTTTCACTCCTTTCCGGTGGACCCGTTCGCGATCGCGGCGAAGCACGACATCCATATCGAAGAGAAGCCGGCCGGGATGCAGGGTGTCTCCGGTGCGCTGATTTTCGCCGAGCCGCGACCGATCATCATCTATTCCGCTGAGCTGGAGAATGAGGGGTTCGAGCGGTTCAGCGTGGCCCACGAGCTGGGGCACTATTTCCTGCCCGATCATCCCGATCAGATCCTGAAGGCCGGCGGGCAGCATTTCTCGCGAGCCGGATTTACGGAGGGGACCAGCTCGATTGAGCTTGAAGCGGACCATTTCGCCGCCGGATTGCTGATGCCGGCAGGGCTCGTCCGCAGCCACCTCGAACGGCACCAAGTCGGCCTTGAGGGCATCTGCCGGCTGGCGGAGGACGCCCACGTGTCGCTCACCGCGGCCGCGATCAGGGCCGCCGAGTGTGCGTCCTTTCCACTGTGCGTAGTCGTCAGCAACGGTGGGGAGGTTCGCTACGCCTTCTCGTCGGATGCGTTCAAAAGCCTTGGCACACGCATTTTCCTGAGGAAGGGAGACCCTTTGCCCGCCGGGGTGACGGCGGCGTTTAACGCTCGGTCCGGCAATGTGACAGCGGCCCGCCGATCGGCCGGCGAATGCGACCTCAAGGACTGGTTCGACACCGACCGCCACGCCCGCCTGGACGAGGAGGTCATCGGGATTGGCCGCTATGGCTTCACCTTGACTATCCTGTCCTCAGAGGCCTTGGCCGAGCCCGACGACGATGGCGAAGAAGACGAGGAAGCGGTGATCGATCGCTGGACGCCGCGCTTCGCTTACGGTCGCTGACCCAAGGACAGTCGATCCAATGCAACATCAAGATAGCGCCCGATCTGCCTTAAAACAGACAATTAGCTTTCGGCCCCACAAAGGACCCTACGATGGGGTCAGCCCCTGTATAGGCCCTCGTTTTGCTAATCGCCCAGTTGCAGTATTATTTCGATTTCGAAATGCTCTTTGCATCTAGGATCACGCGAACCGTCTCCTCTGGCTGATCCCACATCGGGAAGTGTCCACTACGCTCGAACCAGTGCAATGTGGCTTGAGGGAAGGCTTTCATCGCGCGCTCCGCCTGCTGCGGTAGACACAACCGATCCTTGCGTCCCCAGCCGATAACAATGGGCGCAGCCGTCTTTGCAGGGCCCTCCTGCATTGGCCCATTGGCAAGATCTTTCACAAGCGAATTGACGGTGCGCGTATCAGCCAATGACTTCAATTCACGCGCGACGAATGCCGGGTCGAGTGCCCACGGCCTTGCAGAGAGCTGGGCCATGAGCGCGGTCCGTCCTGCGACATTTCCGGTGATAGCAGGAAGCGCCGGTTGCAGCGCGCGAACCAGAGCAACTGATGGCGTTATGGTGGCTTTGAAGAAGGTGCGCTCCCACCCCTGCCAGAAGCCGCCCGGATCCAGTGCGACAACCGCGCCCGCTCTGCCGCGCCGCGCCATCTCGAGTACCAGGCGAGCACCCAGCGAGCTGCCAACCATATCAATACCTGTGAAATTCTCTGCGCCGAGCCATTCGTCGAGACTGCGCGCGAGTCCTTCGAACGTGCCGCTGTCGGCCTCTTCGCTTGTCTGCCCATGGCCGGGAAGGTCGAGGGCAATTACCTCCCTGACTTGAGAAAGCGCAGGCGAAATAGTGTCCCACGAGCCGCAGGTTGCCCCCAGTCCGTGGACAAGGAGAAGGGGTTTTCCGCGCCCCGTGCGCGTGTAGTGCATGGTCATGTGGTGGTAACGTCTCGCGCCGACTTATGGGCCCGTGGATGTCCACATTGCCGAAGGTGAAGCCAAGAGCGGACAGTCAACTACCGGCCCCGAAGCAGTCAGTTCGGAGTTGCGGAAATACTACCCTGCAATTCCACGAACCTGCGCGCCACGTCCATCCACAGCAGCTTGCCGCCTTCGTCTCCGATCGCATCGAAATGCAGGACACGTTCCGTGATGAAGCGTTCACCGTCCTCGCCATGTTCGCGGTCTACCCAGAGCGCCATAGCCCATAGCTCTTGTTCTCGCGTCACGCTCACTATCGCACCGTCATCGTTGGCATTTGTTACGGCTTTCCGCTTAGGCAGGCCGAGATACAAGGTTTCTACTCGCAGCCGATGCCGTCATTGTCTCGATCGAGATGCCGACCGTAGCCTGGCTCACCGCGCCGAACCGGAGCTGCTCCAGCTTCACGTGCTGCGGCGCAGTTCGGATAGTAGATATCGCCGGACCGGGCGGGTTGCGATGACTTCCCAGCATTCGGCCCGCGATGACAATGCCTACCGCCATTCTTTCGATCATTGTGACAACCATCTGCAGCGAGCCCACCAGGGTGAGCCTCTACCGGTTGAGGCGAGAAGATCGCCAGAGCCAACGCGAAAAGAGCCGCAATCTGTAGCAGGGCAAGCAGGCTGGCTTCGAGGTAGATAGCGAGGCTTGGCTTTGCCTCTTTGTCAGACCACTCCCGCATAACCACTTCGCCCTAGCACCATGGCTCTCGGCGGCCGGACCAGATCCTTGCCAATCCTTCAGCTACGAGCTGCCCGCCAATCGAGTTGCCCGAGCGATGTAGCACCGCCAGCGTTCGACCGTAGCGATCGGTGCCAGAGCGGCTTATGTCGAATGGACCAACGTTGAGAAGCTCGACAAGCCGATTGCGCGCACGAAGCGCCAGCTTTCGCTCAGAGGCGCATTCTCCGTTCAATTCCGGCGTATCGATGTCGGCGATGCGGATTTTCTCGCCATCAAGCCAGACTGTGTCGCCGTCATGGACGCAGTGGTCGCGGGGACCGGGAGCACATACAGCGAGCGCGGCAGCAATCAACAGCATGCGACCGGCTTAATCGCACTTTCCTAATTTTCCTACTCGGAACAAATGTAGAACAAGTGCGATCTCGATTCGGAGATAGCTATGATCGTTCTTGATGCACCCATGGTAGCAGCCTTCGCTGCTCTGTTGACCGCCTGTTCCGCACTATGTCCCCCGTCAGCGCCAATGGCACAGATTTGAGGTTGTGATTTAAGGAGGATTTGGGCTTCGTCGTAGTGACGAAGGAACGAAGATGAAGCCCAAATCCTCAAGGTCCAAATTGCCTGCCGAGCAGGTCGTAAAGGACATCCGCCGCAAGACCCGTCGGCATTTCTCTGCCGAGGATAAGATCAGGATCGTCCTCGATGGCCTGCGCGGCGAGGACTCCATTGCCGAGCTGTGCCGCCGCGAAGGGATTGCGCAGAGCCTGTATTACACCTGGTCCAAAGAGTTCATGGAAGCTGGCAAGCGCAGGCTTGCTGGCGATACAGCCCGTGCTGCTACCACGGACGAGGTGAAGGACCTGCGCCGTGAGGCCCGCGACCTGAAGGAGTGCGTGGCCGACCTCACCCTGGAGAACCGCTTGCTCAAAAAAAGCATGATCGCGGATGGGGGAGGCGACGAATGAG
>Ga0208934_1000244_pt1 | contig 32349 bp, 35 predicted proteins | sample MalvirDeepMed_s2_FD_184243 | JGI IMG/M metagenome (GOLD analysis project Ga0208934, IMG submission 184243) | Marine viral communities from the Global Malaspina Expedition - Malaspina viral metaG DeepMed_s2 (SPAdes) (version 2) | ecosystem: Environmental > Aquatic > Marine > Oceanic | place... | reverse complement strand
CAATCTACCACGCTGCTGCGACATCGGCTTGCCTCAACATGTCCGGAAACTGCTGTTTTCGTTCGTCTTCATCCCCAGGAAGCATGTCCGGAGCGCGTTTTCCGGCTTGACACTTACACGCCGGCCGAGCGTCACGGGTCGGCCAGGGTCGGACGGTTGTCCGGACGTTCCCTGGTGACGAGATCGAGGCGTTCCGTCGATCCGTCCGACCATCTGATCTTCAGCAGGCCCGCGGGCAGATCGGGGCGGAAGCGAGCGCCGGGGACCTGCGCCCGGGCACGCTTCACCGCCGTGATCAGGCGGTGTCCGCGTGTGACGCGGGGTCGAGGCCCAGGTGATACGTCAGATCGTTCAGCTCCGTTCGCAGTGCTGCCAGCGCGGCGTTCTGGGATCGGACCAGTCTGAGCAGGTCGGCGATCTCCCGGTCGCGCCGATCCGCCTTGGCTTGAAGGGTGGTCAGCTGCGACCTCATTTCGGTCATCCCGTCGGCCATCAGCATCGCCGACCGCGTCACCTCCTCCAGCGTCGCCTCGAGCTTCTGCGCCAATTCCTCCATGCTGATGTCCGGATGGCGAAAGAGGTCCAGGAGGAGCTGAAGGTTCCGGATGCCGTCCCCGTTCCGCAGGACATGATCGTGGGTCTCTTCCTGCTTCGTGAAGAGGTAACGGAGCCGGTTCAGGAGGGTGGGCGTGGGTGAGGGATCGTTCCAGATGGTCATTTGTCGTTTCCAGTTTGTTCAAGATGGTGGCCCAAGCGGGCAGTCGGGCGCGCAGACCTGTGAGCAGGGCCTGGAGGGGCAAGACCCGCCGGGCGGTCGAGAGGGTCCGGGCATGGCGGAACCGGGCGGCGAGCCCGTCCGGGGTCAGGGTGTCGGACAGCGTGCTGAGCCAGGCACCGGCTCCGGGCGCGTCCGTGTCGGCTTCGATCTTCAATCCCGCCTTCCCGGAGGTCGTCTCGCGTCGGACGACGCGGATCCCCTGGGGGCGCAGCGACGCGTTCAGGGCGTCGAGATCGAAGGGCAGGGTGGCGAAGGCCGTCTCCAGGGCCGCGGCGGCCTTGGCCTTGAACCCGGTCCGGCGGCGCAAGGGGATCAGTGGCACGGCCCGGATCGGGTCGCCCGGCTCTTCGTAATCAGGCTGGGGCAGGTGAGCGGCATGGCAGGCGGCGCGATGCGCGGCCGTGCAGTCCGCCTTCGTGGGATCCACGTCGAGGGCGCGGCCGGCGAAGGTGACCGGCAGAACATAGACGTGGATATGGTCGCAGGTCGTGTCGCAATGCCGCCAGGCGACCCACGGGACCGTAACGGCGGGAATGCCGAAGGTCCGGAACACGGCGCGGATCACGTCTCGCCAGGCCTCATCAGAGAGATGCACCCCCTCGGGCGCCGACAGGGCGATGTTGAGGATCGGCTGGGGCTGACGGCTGTTCCGGGCAAGCCGCTCGACGACTTGGCGGCGAGGCCGGGGAGATAGGCCCGCGATCGTGCCGCCGACGAGCTCGGCGCCAGCGCGGCCGTTATATTTATCGGCAACCGAGACGTAAGCATGCCGCTTGACGTGCGGCCTCATGTGCCATTCCCCGTGCCAAGAAAAACGGCTTCGCGAAGCTCCGCGATCATGGGGTCGAGCAGGGGGCGCAGATCAGGCCATGACGTCCGCGCGGCATCGAGATCGTGGAGCACCTGACCGGTGATCCCGATCATCTGCGCGACACCGTCCGCCGCGATGACCTTCCCGTTCAGAAGTGCCGCGCGGGTAAAGCCCGCGCGCGACAGACCCAGCAGCTTGCGCTGCGCCTCGGCCGCCGCGTGGTCTTCGGCGGAGAGCCATGTCTCCCATTTCACCTTCTGTTCCCTGCTCATGGCAAATCTCGTAGTTCCGCGGCCGGGCGTGGCCGTCTTCGGGATCGAAATTACCAAGGTCCGGCGAAAGAATCTGCTGGAAGGGTGTCCGGGAAAGCGTGTCCCGGACGCGAACCTGTAGATTGCAAGCCGGCCCAGGGGATGCGCCGCCGCGCCGGCGCGACGAACGACCGGGGCCGGTCGATAGAGACCTGCGGCTTACGTGGAACGGGCCGCCGGGATGCTGGGGGAGATGCCGCGCGCCTGTTGGTCGGTCGCGGTCCGGGACCTTGTCACGGCGCGCTGCCGGGGGTGGGCGGCGCTTCAGGCTGCGGTCCGCCGGAGGCGTCGGGGCGGATTCTTGCTGCACGGTCTAGGTCCTTGCAAGACGCCGTTATGATGATGGCTAGAGTGATTATGATGCAAGCTGAACCGACATTCGCGCTGCCGGGGTGATGTCACTCATAGCTCGTCGATGGCCGGGCCGAGCATGTCGTGCAGGGTACCCCGCATCGTGCTGGACGGCGATGCCTGCCCTCGGTTTCGGAGGACGCCGCGGTTCGGTAGAAGCCAAGGCGATCTGTGCAAGGATGGATCGCGTGAACAACCCTCGCTGCTCGATGAAGGTGGCCGGTTCCCGTTCTCAACTGGAACGCAGGTGGTTGAGGCAAGACATGCCGACATTGCTATGGGATCGGGCGAGAGTATTGGTTCGGCCCCGTTCGTAGGCGCAGGCATCGCCGTTCTCACACCCCGAACGGATCGCGCTGCAATCGGTAGACGCGCGGCCGATCCGGAACGTAGCGTCCGCGAGGCCGCAGCACGGAGCAGGGCCATCTATGGATTTGGCTGGACGAGCGGGCTGTGCCGGCGTTCTCGGTTCGTCTTCTACCGGTCGACGGTCCTGGCGCGCTCGGTTGCGCGCGGCTTCACGTCCAGAACCTTCGGTTAGGATCACGACGCCCTCATCTCAGCAACGATTCTCGTTTTCGGTATCAGCGTCGTAACCCGCAACGTAAGAGCCTTCGAGACAATCGACGTGCCGTTGATCAACCCGCGGGTATAAGGGAAGGCAGGGGCTAACCATACAGCCAGCTTATCGGCCCCGAGGGTCCCCGTCCTCGCGCCGGAGGAGGACGAAGCCGTTTTGCGCGAGGCAGGATTTTCGAACGTCCAGATGTTTTTCGCGCGTTCACCTTTCGAGGCTGGGTCGCTGCACGGAGTTGAATGAGGCGCGGGGACGCGACCTGGGGAGGCCGCATCGCACGACTGAATGGCCACCGCACTGGCGGCGCTCTTCCGGAGGCATAGCGCTGATCCGAAAAGGGTTCTTACCGTGGTGTCCGCATGGTCAGCGTTGATCGGCCGGAGCATTCTCGGTCATGCGGGAGGAGTGCGCGTCCTGATTCGCCATCGCCCGGCAAAAGGACATCGTGAAGCGGCATCCCTCCCGTGACCGGTACAGCCGGAACGTCCCGCTCATGCGGCGCATCGCGGTCTCGCAAATTGAGAGGCCGAGGCCGCTGCCGCTTCGCCCGTCCCCAGTGCCGCGCGCAAAGCGCTCGAAGCCACGCTCGCGGATGCGGTCGGGCGGTCCGGGGCCCGTGTCTTCGAAGGAGAGGCTACCATCCTCGCCGACCCGAACCGTCACGCACGTTCCAGTGCGCGTGTGCTTACGGACGTTGTCGAGCAGGTTGCGCAGCACGAGCGCGATCAAGGTCGGATCGCCAATGACAGGAACCGGCGTCTCCAGCCCCTCCGCTTCGACCAACCAGCCTTCCGACACGAGACGCGGCGCGGCTTCCTGCAGGACCCGGGCAACTGCTTCCGATAGGTCGAGTGTCCGGAGTTGCAGCGGGGCGCCGCCGTCGAGGCGGGCGATATGAAGGAGCTGCTCCAGCAGACGCGCCATCGCGTCGACATCCCGGAGGGCCGCTATCCGGTCCGCGTCCGAGGGCGACCCCTCTAGTCGAAGGCGGAGATCGGCGAGGGGCGTGCGCAGTTCATGGGCAGCGTGGATTGAAAAGTCTCGCTGGGCACTGGCCCCCGCCTCGATGTTTTCGAGCGCCGTGTTGACCGCATGGATGAGGGGCTGGACCTCTTCTGGCGCTCCCGCGCCGCCGATGCGCTCATGGCCGAGGTTCTCGAAGGTGATCCGCGCCGCCTGGGCAGCGGCTCGCCGCAAGCCGCGGAGGCTTATGCGGACGATTGCCACGACGGTTACGACCGACACCGCCAGCATCGCCAAAGCGGCCCAACCCAATTCGCCCAGGAGTTGGGCTAAGAAGGTAGTGGTCAAGGCATCGACATCCGACCGCGCGCGCGCCAGTCGCAGCCAGACGTCGGCCTCCGAGACGTATAGCTCACCAACGAGGAGGAGGCCGGACCCGTCCAGCGTCGGACCGCTCGACAGAACCGGCATGGAGGTCCGGGGGCCGGGGCGACCGGCTGGGGCATTCACCTCAGACCGATCCAGGACACGCCCATCCGCGTCGACGACCGTGTACCCATAAATCGGCCGCGCGCCGGTCAGTAGGCCGGTATAGGGCGCGTCCAGATCCTGCGGCACCTCCGCAGGTCTTTCGAAGACTACAGCGCCATCGGCACCACGGTTCACCAGATCGGCCCAGTCCTCAACTTGGGAGACCAGCCCGCGCTCCTCGATGGCGATCTGTTCGCCCTTGAACTCCAGCACGAGGAAGGTCCCGGCCGCCGCCAGGAGCAGGGCCGACATCGCACTGACGATGACGGCGAGCCGGACGTCGAGACGATACGGCCGGCTCACCCCGAGACCTCGACCAGCAAGTAGCCGAGGCCGCGCAAGGCCTTCAGCTCGACGGTCGCGCCCGCCTGGGAGAGTTTCTTGCGCAACCGGTGGATAACCGACTCGACGGCGTTCTCCGACCAGTCGTCGTCGAACGAATAGAGCTGCTCGCCCATGCGCTGCTTCGGCGTGATCCGGTCCCCGGCGCGCAACAGGTGATGGAGCGCGGCATGCTCCATTGCCGTTAGCCGGACCGACCGATCGCCCACGGCGAGGGTCGTGGTCGCGGGCCTGTAGGTCAGGTTGCCGATCCGAATTTCAGGCGCAGCCACATCGCCGGTTCGCCTGCTCAGGGCGCGCAGGCGCGCGAGGAGTTCGTCCGTCGCAAAAGGTTTCACCAAGTAGTCGTCGGCGCCCGCGTCCAGGCCCGCCACGCGGTCGCCGATCTCGTCACGCGCGGTGAGGATCAGCGTCGGCGTCATCTGTCCTGCGGCTCGGACCGTCCTTACCAATGCGCGACCGTCGCCGTCCTCGAGCATCACGTCGATGATGGCCAGGTCATATTGGGCCACGGTCCAAGCGGCTTCGGCATCGGCGACGGTAGGAAACACGTCTACGGCGTGCCCCGCCTCGGCGAGGCGGCGCGCGAGGGCGTCGGCGAGCTGCCGGTCATCTTCCGCGAGGAGAATGCGCATCGCCCATCCTTCACGCACCCGCGTCGGCCGGTCAACGCGGACCCCGGATCAAGCGCGCCTGTGACTGTCCGCGCCTCGCTGCTCAAAATGGTCGATCGGTCCCGCTCTGCAAGTTTCGTGCCAGTCACGGGGCCTAGCCGTCCGGGCATGACACCGTTTCCTCCCCCATCGGGCCGCCTCGCTCGACTCGATCCCGCCTTCGCCACTTCGAATGCGTTGTTCCTTTTCGTGACCTTGCTCGTGATGGCCGTCAGCGCGGTCTTTTACGCCTATCCCGGCATCGACTTGACCGTCAGCGCATGGTTCTATGAGGCTGACGAGGGTTTCACGCTGCAAACCAGCGCGCCGCTCGTCGCGCTGCGGACCAGCGGCGAATGGCTCATGCGTGCAGTCGCGCTGCTCGCCTTGGTCGAGATTGCCCGCCGCGCTTGGGCACAACGACCCTCGCGTGGACCGCTCTGGCTCCTCGCCTGCCTCCTAGTTGGCCCGGGCCTGTTGGTGAACGGCATCTTGAAGGCGTATTGGGGGCGGCCCCGCCCGCGCCAGACGGATATTTTCGGCGGCGAGGCACCATACCAAAAGGTCTGGATTGTCAGCGATTGGTGCGAGCAAAACTGCTCCTTCGTGAGCGGCGAAGCCTCCTCGGCCTTCTGGCTGGTGGCGTTGGCCTTGCTGACGCCCGGACCTTACCGGACACCGGTCACGGCGCTCGCCACGATTTACGCTGCCGCCGTGTCCCTCAACCGCGTTGCCTTCGGCGGGCACTACCTGTCCGACGTGGTCCTCGCTTGGCTACTCTGCGCGCTCGTCTTCCTCGCCCTCGCGCGCCTCATCCTGATGCCGAGCGCGGAGAAGGCGGAATGAGCGCCCCCCAGAGGCTCGGGCGCCTCGTTCCCACGCGCCCCGGGCCAAGGCGGGACGGGGGCGCGGGTCATGGGCCGTCCCGGGACGATCCCTCGGGCAAGCCAATGTCGCCCGCGCCCCATCCGCAGCATCACGACCAAGGGCTGTTCGGGAAACCGCATCGTCCAGCCGAGCTCTCGGTGATCGTGCCGACCTTCAACGAGACGCCCAACGTGGGTCCGTTGATCGATGCGCTCAAAACGGCGCTGGAGAGCACGCAGTGGGAAGTCATCTTCGTCGACGACGACAGCCCCGATGGGACCGCGGAAACGGTGAGATCGGTCGCGGGATCGGACAGACGCGTCCGCTGCATCCGCCGGATCGGACGGCGCGGCCTCGCGGGTGCGTCGATAGAGGGGATGCTATCATCTTCGGCGCCGGTCGTCGCCGTGATGGACGGCGACATGCAGCACGATGAGTCGCTTCTGCCGGAGATGCTCCGCCGCATCCAAGCGGGCGACGATCTCGTGATCGCCAGCCGGTTCTGCGAATCCGGCAGCGCGAATGACGGCCTGTCCCAAGCGCGTCTGGGCGGAAGCCGGGCCGCGACGTGGCTCGCCCGCAGGCTACTGCATATCGACGTCACCGACCCCATGAGCGGTTTTTTCGCCATGCGCAGGCCGGTTTTCGAGGCGCTCGCCCCACGCCTGTCCACCCAAGGCTTCAAGATCCTCATGGACATCCTCGCGTCGGTGCCCGAGCCGCTGCGGACGAGCGAGGTTCCATTGTCCTTCCGCGCACGCAGACACGGGGAGTCCAAGCTCGACAACCTCGTGGCAGCGGAGTTCTTGGGCCTCATCGCGGCAAAGGCGACGGGCGACGTCTTGTCGATCCGCTTCGTCCTCTTCGCGTTGGTCGGAGGCCTCGGCGTCCTCGTCCACCTGGCCGCCCTCAAGGCATCCCTTGCGCTCGGCCTCGCCTTCGCGCCGGCGCAGACGGTCGCTGCCTATGTCGCGATGACCGGCAACTACTTCCTCAACAACGCTCTCACCTACCGCGCCCGGCGGCTCGGAGGCTGGAGGCTGCTGTGGGGCCTGGTCACGTTCTGCGTCCTCTGCAGCCTCGGCGTGATCGCAAATGTCGGCGTAGGACAGCTCGTTCACGAGCAATCCCATATCTGGTGGCTCGCGGGGCTAGCAGGCGGGACTATGGGAGCCGTCTTCAACTACGTCACGACGTCGAGGCTCACGTGGCGCGCGCGGTGATCCCCTGCCTGGCCGCGGCGACGATCCTCGGGCTCTGTCTCGTCTGGGTCCCGCAGGCGGATATCGCCATCAGCGCGGTCTTCGGCGACGAGGACGGCTTCGCTCTGGGACAATCGCTGATCCTCAAGGCCGTCAGGACGACGATGATCCTCCTGACGGACGGGGTCATGGCGGTGGCCCTGATCGTGCTGATCATCCAAGGATCGTTCAGAGGCGTGCGTCTGCTCGACCAGCGTGTTCTGGCCTTCGCGGTCACCTCGTACGTCGTCGTCCCGGGATTGATCGTCAACGGTTTCCTGAAAAGCTTCTACGGCCGGGCCCGTCCGAGCCATCTGGAGATCTTCGGTGGTGACAGGTCCTTCTCGCCCGCATTCGCGGTTTCCGATCAGTGCGAAAGATACTGTAGCTTCGTGTCGGGTGAAGCCAGTGCCTTGGCGACGGTGGCGGCGGTTCTGCTCCTGCTCTTCGCGAAGCGGCTGCCAGACACGAAACGGGTCGTCGCGATCTCGGCCATCGTGACCGTCGTCCTCCTTGGATCGGGGCTGCGCGTGGCGTTCGGCGCTCATTTTCTCAGCGATGTGCTGTTTGCTTGGATCCTCTCGGTCGCAGTCGTCGCGTGGCTCTACGCCGCGTTTGAGATCGAGCCCGCCGAACCGAGCGCGCGCGCCCGACACATCGCCGCCCTGCAAACGACAGAGAACCGGAGTTGAACTTAAGATGAAGACGTCGAGACATGGGAACGGCCCGATCCTCGGGCGGCGCGCCTTTGTGCGGAGCACCGTGACCGCCGGTGTCGGTATCGGCCTGGCCGCGCCCGCGATCGTGACCCGCGCCGCCGCGGCAGAACCATCGATCATCGCGCAGCGCGACCGCGACCTTCCCTTCATCGCCACGGAGGAGACCTACACGACCGACGAGCTGATCGCGCTGAACGCGATCAACGACGAGCATGTCGAGTATTTGGTCGAGACCGGGCTGCCCGAGATCGGCACGGAGCGCCTCGGGAAGATGGACGCGGCCGGAATCGACATGCAGATCCTCTCGGCGCATACGCCGGGCGTGCAGAACGTCCCCGGCCAGGAAGGGATCGACTTCGCCTACCGGCTGAACAGGATGATCGCCGAGGGGCCGATGGCCAGCCATCCGAGCCGCTACCGCGCCTATGCGACCCTGCCCCTCCAAGAACCCGAGGCATCGGCGGACGAACTGGAGCGCGCCGTCCGCGAGGACGGCTTCGTCGGCGCCATGACTAACGGGTTCATCGGCGAGCGCTTCCTCGACCACCCGGAGTTCGAGCCGCTCCTGGCGCGCGCCCAGGCCCTCGGCGTGCCGATCTACCTCCATCCGGGCTTTCCGCCGAAGGCGATCTACGACATCTACTACGACCTGTCGCGGCCGGATAACGACCGACTGTTCCAGAGCTACATCTTCAGCGGCTCAGGCTACGGCTGGCACCAAGAGGTCGTCACCCAGTGCCTCCGCCTGATCATCACGGGGGCGTTCGACCGCCACCCCGACCTGCAGATGATAGTCGGTCATATGGGCGAGGGCCTGCCGTTCTACTACGAGCGGATCGTAGGCGACATGGCCGAGTCGACCGAGGGCTCGCTCGCTAAGCCCATCGGGCAGTACTTCGCGGACAACTTCTGGTACACGACCAGTGCGTTCTTCCAGGACGAGCTGCTCCATCTCCTGCTGCGCTACGTCAGCGTGGACCGCGTCATGTTCGGGACCGACTATCCGTTCGCGGACATGAAGCAAGGAACCGACTGGTTCCGCGCGGTCGACCTGCCCCGCGCCGCCAAGGAGAAGATCGCGTTCCGCAACGCGCAGCGGCTGTTCGGCATCGAGCTTTGACGCCTCGGCAAGGGGCGGCGCCGGTAGGCAGGGTACCGATGCGGCGCCCTCTCCTCGCCGTGTCGCTCCTCTCCCTCGCGGCCCATCTCGCCATTGCCGCTCTGGTGCCGCTCTTCGACGACGAGGCCTACTACGCACTCTGGGCGCGCGACCTCGCCCTCGGCTACTACGACCACCCGCCCATGATCGCCTACATGATCCGAGCGGGGACCGAACTGCTCGGCGAGACCTCGCTCGGAATCCGCCTGCTTCCGGTCGTTTGTTTCTCCGCCTCCGGATACCTTGTCGGGGACATGACAAGACGCATGTCGGATGGCGGCGCGGGCGTGGCGGTGCTCGCGACGACGCTCTACAACCTCGGACTCCTCGTCTTTGCCCTGGGCAGCTTCGCCACCCCCGACGCTCCCTCGATCCTGTTCTGGACCGCCACGCTCTGGGCCGCGCTCCGCGCGATGGAGCTGTCCCCGGAAACGCGGTCCGCCACCTTCTGGTGGGCGTGTACGGGTCTGTTTCTCGGTCTTGGCGGGCTGTCGAAGTTCACCAACGCCTTTCTCGCCGTCGGACTGCTATCTTACCTCCTAGCCGGACCCGAACGCCGCGCCTACCTTTCGACGCGCCTGCCCTACGTGGCCATGGTGGCAACGCTCTTGGCGCTCCTCCCCTATTTAGTCTGGAACATTCAGAACGACTGGCTCGGTCTGGAGCGCCAGGGCGCACGTCTTGGCGCGTCCAACTACTCCCTCCGCTATCTCGGGGAGTATGCGGCGCTCCTCCTCTTGGCGCCGACGCCCTTGGTCACCTGGTTCGCCTTTCGCGCGCTGAAGGCCCCGCCGAGGGACGGCGCGCTGCTGGCGTGGAGCGCCGCGCCGCTCCTAGCCTACTTCGCCTATCACGCGACCCATGCGCAGGTGCAGGCGAACTGGATCGTGCCGCTCCAGGCACATGCCGCGATCCTTGCGGCGTTCGGCCTCGTCCGGTCGCGATCGCCGAGAGCTTGGGCGAGGGCAACCCTTGGCCTCGCAACCGCGATGAGCGTCGGTCTGATCGCGGCCGCCTTCAACCCGGTGGTCCCGATCGGGCGCACTGACAATCCGCCGAACCAGACCCGCGGATGGACCGCGACGCGAGCCGAGATCGGCGAATTGCTAGAGGAGACGGGCGCGACTTGGATCGCCACGACCGATTACGCGACGACTGGATCGCTCGCGCTTCGCTTCCCGCAGAGGCCCGTCTGGTCTGTTACCGATCTACAGCGCTACGGCTTCCGCGGCGCATTCCCCGCCGAGCTCTGCGCCGCGACCGGCCTGCTGATCGAGCACATGTCTTGGTCAGGTGCAATCTCCGCAACCGCCCCTGACCTATTCGAGACGGTGGGAATCGCGCGTCCAACCAGTCGAGGCCCATATGGGGTCGTGCTGATGAAGTATTCGCTGACGCCCGTATCCCTCCCTAAGTCACTGCAACTGTGCCCGACCCAATAAGGCGTCGAAGGTTTCTCGACGAAAGACGGAAAGCGGGCTCAACCTTGGTTTAGGAGCCTCCAGACCCGTGAGGCTGCGCTGTACCGAAACCTCGTCGCGGAACACATAGCCCGTTCCAATGGGGTCGTTCCAACGCTTTGGAACGGAACAGATGGCGGACCTAGACCCATGTGAAACGCTTGAAGCGGCCGTACATTCGCTCCGCAGCATTGGTGACTATGGGCGTATTCCGTTGAAAAACTCTCGCTTGATCGAGGGACATCCCGCTGATTCAATTCCGGTATTGGGCGGGAGGAATGGCGATGATGGGACCGAGGCAGGAGTGTCTGACGTCAGGACGGACGTGATGCATCCGACATACAAGGCGCTCGCCGAGTTGGGCCGCGCGGTCATGACGATATTCCTCTGCCAGTATCTCAGATCCGAAAAGTTCCGCCGCGAGATTCACGAGGGCCTGAACGTGGTCGAGAACTGGAACAGCGCGAATGGCTTCGTATTCTTCGGCAAGGGCGGCGAGATCGCGTCGAACTGCACGGCGGATCAGGAGATCTCGGCGCTGGCGCTGCAGCTTGTCCAAGCTTCGATGGTCTACGTAAACACGCGCATGGTCCAGTCGGTTCTGCGCGATCCGAGTTCGCGAAGCCGCTTGTCACTCGAGGACTATCGCGGCCTGATCGAGCGCCGGTGCATAGCGTTGCACCTGGGCGTAGGCCGCGTCGAGGTTCGCCTTGGTTTTCTTGTACTCCCAGGCGAAGGCGTCCTTTAGCCAGACGTCTGCCCACCCGTCGCCACCCGTTGTCTTGGCCGCGCCTTTCTCCAACTCGAACGTCCCAGCGGTAAGGGGGGAGGGTGGATCGATGCCCAGAAGGGTGCAGAGATCGCGGAAGTGAGATTGCGCAGAGGCGCGCTCGGACAGGGAGTTACCCGACCAGCTCCGGATGAAATCGTCAGGGGTCATCAGGTCAGAACCGATCCTTCAGCCGCTGCATGAAGTCCATGCGCTCATGCAGGATGGCGATTATGATCGGTCTGTCGCCAGTGAGCCAGACGATGTAATGATGCTCGCACCGAAGAATGCGAACATCGTTGGGTAGTTCGTTAAATGACCTCGACCGCGCGCGGCCTTCCCCCACAGCGTCGAAGCATGCCCCGATCCGGTCGAAGTACCTGTCGGCCTGGTCGACCCCCCACGTCTCGTAGGTGTAACGCCAGATTTCCCGCAGATCTTCTTCGGCGGCGGCCGTGAGGTCGTAGGTCTTCATACAGACGGTTACAGCCCAGCTTGCTTGCGTGCTTCGCGGCGGATCTCGTCCATTGACTTGTTGGACAGATCGCCTCGACGCGCTTGTTCAATTCGAGGTTCCAGAAACTCAGCTAAGGCACTGAATGCCTCGTCTTCGGTCATTCCCTCGAGGGAAGGGGCGTCTCTCAACGCCCGGTTCAGGACGTAGTCCTTGATGCTCTGACCCTTCAGGGCCGCAATAGCCTTAAGCTTTTGATGCTCTTCGGGGGTGATGTCGATCGATAGTCTGGGCATGCCTGCCATCTAGCATTTTTCCGGCAACAAAACAACATTTGTGCGCGGAAGGCCTTAACGGACTGGGTCATTCTGTTAAACGGGCCTCTAGTGCCTGTAGCTCACTCGCGTGCGAGCCTAGCAAAACATTTTTGTTTAGAGGCCTTGCGCCGAGCTAACATCCCACCCACATCTTGTAGCGCCCCGGGGCCAAGGACCCGGATGTCGTGTGTTAACGCCCGCAAGCGCAATTCGCGCCCACGCATGCCGGTCCAGGGTGATCTCGGTCATCATGCCTCCGTCCATGTTCGCGGCTACAGTGTAGCACATCAGGTTGTTCCGTGCCGGAGGGTGTCTCACGCCCGAAGGAAGTCAGGTTCAAGGGCCCGGGCATGTGACGAACGGAGTCGCCAATGTCCGGGTTTTACCTTCCTTCAGAGAATGAATTCGATCCGCAGAGCGATGCCTTCGTGCATCCCAGCGTGTCGAAGGAGCGTCAATACAAGCACTTCGACCTGCCGTTGTCCGAAACGCAGCGCGCCCAAGCTATCGACTTCGGGCGGGAAGGCCGTCCTCATCGCTTTCGTCCCATGCTCGGCTTCACTGACGTATCGCGTCGGGTCGGGCGAAAGGCCGACAAGTCTCTCGATCGGAAGAAACCGAAGGAGCGGCCGATCAGGTTCGCCGGCCACGCGGACGCGGCTTACCTTGAAGGCTACGCTGCGTATCTGAGTCCGGCCTACGAGCGAGCCCTCGCCGCGGATGGAACGGCTGGCGCTGTGCTGGCCTACCGCCGTGGCGGCGGAACCAACATCCACCACGCGAAGGCTTTGTTTGACGAGATCAGAGCCCGCGGCGAATGCTCTGTCTTCGCGATGGACATTTCGGGGTTCTTCGACTACCTCGACCATCATCTCCTGCGCAACGAAATCGCTGAGCTCGTCGGCGTGCCTCGACTTGACGGACATCACGGCACTGTTTGGAAGAACGTCACGCGGTACTCGTGGGTCGAGACCGACGATCTCGATGCACTCCTCGGGCGCAAGCGGAACGGGAGAGGCAGGATATGCTCGCCCGAGGACTTCGTGAGGCACGTCCAGGGGAGGAAGAACGGGCTGATCCGCACACATGACCAACCGTTCGGCGTTCCCCAGGGAACGCCCGTCTCTGGCCTCTACGCCAATATCTACATGCGCAGTTTCGACCGCGAGATGGTCGCGGCCACCACTCAGCTTGGCGGGTCCTATCGCCGCTACTCCGACGACATCGCCGTAGTGCTGCCCCTCGGTGCGAAGGCGCGCCATGTCGTCCCTGTGGTCGAGAAGATGCTCGCAGATCACGGGCTCGCCATGTCCGTCGAGAAGACTGAGATCGCCGAATTCAGCGGCGGCCAGCTCGTCTCGGACCGGCCCATCCAATATTTGGGCTTCACCTTTGATGGGGAGCAGACGCTGATCCGTCCTTCCTCACTCGACGCCTACCGGGCCAAGATGGAGGACGGCATCCATGCAAAGGTTATTGCGGCGAGCCAGAAGCGCGTGCCATCGTTCGAGATATATAAGCGTGAGGCCCTGAGCCGATACACACATCTGGGTAAGCGGCGGAACTTCCTTCGCTACGCCTACCGGGCAGCCAAGATCATGGACGCACAAGAAATACGGGAGCAGGTGAAGCCGCACATGACTTGGTTCGACCGAACTTGGAACCGGGAAATCGAAAAAGTCTATGGACCCACTGTCATTTCTGAGTGACCGCAACCGCTCGATTTGAAGACGCTAAAAGGATAAGTTGAAGTGGCTATTTCCGGCGACGACGTCAAAGTTCTTCATGCTTACGCCGAGGGCGTCATGAACCGTGCTGACCACCATGCAGGCCAAGTCAAAGGTATTGCTCTTGCATTGTTGGGTGGAATTATATGGCGCGGCGACCCGGGAACGATCGAGATCAAACAGTACGACGGCGATCTGGCGAATGTCTTATGGGTCGAGATTGGGGGTAAGCGGTATGCCTTCGTGTATAACCATAAAACCGAAGAGATCGAAATTCGAGATAAAACACAGTCTGGTCGGGCGCTTCACAGCTTCACGAACGAAACGCGTGTAGCTGACGTGGAAGCGGTTTTCCGAGCGCTTTGATTTCACCTACGTGAGTATATTCAAAAGCTTTGTTTAACACTATTACTAATTCCGTTAAATGTTCTGGCGCACTCCGGCGAACTAACTATCCGCCTTCCGGATTTGTGTCCTCAACGTACTCAATCATCTTAGAGGCGTTCTCCGCGATCGAGACTACTTTGCCTAAACTACTGTCAACAGTTGTAAGAATTACGAGGCCCGCTACTGAGAGCGCCGCAAGGTCCTTATACAACCTTGCTACTTTAGAGCCTTTGGGGGGAGGACTTACTACCATCGCTCCCACCAGACCTTCTAGCTCCTCTTGCAAGTCTTCGGGACCAAAAGCGTAGTAATGGTCCAGTATTGATGCCATTTTAAGCGTTCTCTTAAGAAGAGACCGCTTTAAACTTTTTGGAAGGTCTTCATTTTCGATCCGTCCGGCTATCTCACGGAATTTCTCGGCCAAGTTCTCGGCCTCAACCCGTTCGACGTTCTGTTGCGAGATGTGGCCTGTCAGCGCCAGGTGGATGTTCGTCAGTCCGACGAGGTTATCACTCTTTAAAAAATGGCTCTTAGCATTCTCTACGTTCATATGAACTTGTTGCAGACTAGTAATCCCATTGAACGGCGCCAACTGGTTTTTCAGGTGATTTTTCATCTGATCGTCAATAGGAAGGGCGCCTATCTCTTCCTTAATGTTAGATATTTTCGAAAGCAATATGGATACAACTTGAGATCTGGCGTCAGGCCCTTTTAGCGCCAAATGATCTGCTAATACCTGTAGGAAACTAGATTTTTTGTCCGTTGCCGAGCTTGCGACTGCTAATATTTGCTGTAACGACAATGCGGATGTTTGCATGACGACCTTTATGAACCTACTTATCGCGCCTTGTGACCTTAACATCACTATCCGTAGGGAAATACACAACAGAGATCTTTACTTGCCCGCCGCGAAGTCGTCCCACAGAGCTGCGAGTGCTAAACTTAACACTATTGGTAATAGTGTTAAGCGCCCGGCGTCCAGTCCTCGCCGAAACCCGGGGCAGGGGGGTGGTTTCCGCTTCCCGGCTTAACACTTCCCGGGCAAGGTGTTGAACATGAGCGAAATGCGCCTCGACGACGCCGCCGGACGGCGCCTCTATCTCACCGCCGAGGAGCGCGCCGCCTTCCTCGCCGTGGCCCGGCGCCAAGGGGCGCGGGACCGCACGCTCTGCGAGACCCTGCACTACACGGGCTGCCGGTCGTCAGAGTTGCTGGAGATCACGCCGGCCCGGGTCGACCTGTCCGGCGGGACGGTCACGATCCGCAGTCTCAAGAAACGCTAGGACACCAAGGGCGCCTCCAAGATCGTCTACCGCTCGGTCCCCGTCCCGCCAGACTACCTGGACACGCTCAATACCGCCCACGGGTTGCGCGAAGCCGTGCGATCGCGCAAGCGGGCTGTCATGCCGATCTGGCCAATCAGCCGCGTGCGCGTCTGGCAACTCGTCAAAGGCATCATGATCGAAGCGGGGATCCCGGACGGACCACATCGCAGTCCGAAGGGACTCCGCCACGGGTTCGGGATCAACGCCGCCGTGAACGGCATTCCACTTCACATGCTCCAGAAGTGGCTCGGGCATGCGCAGCTCAGCACGACGGCGATCTATGCTGACGCTGTCGGCAAGGAAGAACAGGACATCGCATCCAGGACGTGGGGGTAAGTGAATTATCTCGCAAAAGTAGAACCAGACGCCAACTTGCTCCGATCACCGCTTTCCTTCATTATCCCATCATGTTTCAGGCAATGCAGAACGGGAAAGCAGGACGAACGACTTCGGGTTTGGAGGCAGGCGCACCGGTTCGCGATCTTTTCCGTCACACAGAAGATTTTCTGACTTCTACTGTTTTCGAGCGGCTTGCTTATCTTCGTGGCCCGGTGGCTTGGGAATTGCTTTGCAAGACGTTTCCTACTCTTCCCGTTCGCAAGACGGTCGAGATCCGCAGTGTAGAATTTTGGCCCCGCTGGCCTGTGAACGCGGGCCAGAGCGAAGCAGGCAAGATAGAAAGCTTTGAACCGGACATCGTTTTTACGCTCGACCTTGGAGACCCGCCCCGCCCGACGCTCCTTATCCTCGAAGTCAAGACCGCTGGGGCGCAACAGGTGCGCCAGTGGAAGAACCAGCTCGGCGCCGCGATTGCCTTCGAAGATCATGAGGGGCTCGACATCATCTATGCCGCCTTGGGCGGGCTCGACGGGGTCGATGCCCCTGGCCTTTGGTCGCAGGTCCCCGGTGATTTGCGCGAGCGCGCGACTTTCGCCTATGCTGGCTGGCGCGACTTCGGCCGAGCTGTCGCAACGATGAATTTGCGCTCATCGAACGAAAAACGGTTGCTCGAGGATATTGAGCAAGCCTTAGCGCTCTATCGCTACCGGGTCACGCTGCTCAATAAGGCCTTGTTCGATTTACCATCTTTGCGCTCGCCGCTGGCGAGCCTTGCAACCCTCGCGCCCAGAAAACTATCATGACAAATACTCCTGATTTTGAGGCCGCAATCGAGGATGTTCGACGCGCCTACCGGATCGTCTGGGCCTATCAGCGCCGGGTATTGGACGTGATCGAGGCAATCACGACAGAGTTTCCCGAAACCCGACATTACTGGTGGCAGACGAATTCCTTTGACTGTCTTCCGGCACGCAAAACGACAGACCCGCTTGGGCGATGGGCTTGGGACGGTCTGCCGCTTTACAATTTTTCGATCCTGCGCCTTTCGGAGGACGGGCCTGATCGATATTTGCCGAAGCTTGGACGGTGGATGCTGGAAATTTCGCATAACGCAGACCACGGATGGGACGAAGAGGCGAGCGGCGAACCCGATGCTAGCCGATTTCCTCAGGTAGATACCGTCGTGTCCTCGCTATCAGTCTGTTTATGGCGGTGTGACGCGAACACCGGGCAGGAATGGTGGGCAGGAGCGTGGAATGACATCGAAGGGTGGCTTGGAGATGGCGAGATCGGCCAACACGCCGATCCCTTTAGCGACGAGGCTACCGGCTTAACCGGTATCGGCATAACCCGAAATGTTGCTGATATTAAGACAGCTGAGGATGCAAGTTCATTGGCAAACGATCTGCGACGGCTTGGTCGGGAAGTATTACAATTGCAGCTTTGATGGTTCCGTTGCGCGCAGCCCTATCCTCCAGTCCAATCGTCGCTCTCTTCACCGGCTTGGTCAGCCCGATCATAGCTACATGGTTCGCTGAAACGGGGGCAAGACCAGCCCGGAACACGGCCGCGCATCCCCAGTTACACTCACATTAATCAACGAGTGCTCATATGTCCCAAAACTACAGCCTACCGCCCCTGTCGCGTCGCGGCTTTCTTGCCGGTGCCGGCGGAACCGTAGCGGGTCTCGCTGCCGCCAATGCAGCAAGCGGCCAGCCGCAGAACCTGCCCAGCATCCCGGGTGAAGCGACCGGCCGGCCCTTCCCGGACGCAGAACTGCAGATGCCCCTGCCACCCGGCGAACGGCTCGGCTGGGCCGTGGTCGGCGTCGGCTCTTTCGCCCTGAACCATGTGATCCCCGCGATCACCCGATCGCAGACCTGCGAACTTACCGCCCTTGTTTCCGGCAATGCCGAAAAGGCCGCCCGTGTGGCCGAGAATTACGGCGTCCCTGACGCAAGCGTCTACAGCTACGACAACTTCGACGACATCGCGAACGACGACACCATCGACATCGTCTACATCGTCCTGCCGAACGGGCTGCACGCCGAATACACCATCCGCGCGCTTGAAGCCGGCAAGCACGTGATGTGCGAAAAGCCCATGGCGAACACGGTGCAGGAATGTCGTGACATGATCGCTGCCGCAGAGGCTGCGGATCGGAAGCTCATGATCGCGTATCGCGCCCATTTCGAGCCGCACAACCAGCGTGCGCTCCAGATGAAACAGGACGGCGAGTTCGGCGACGTAAAGATGCTCCTGGGGCATACGATGCGAACGCTCGACCTGTCGCGTCCGCGAGACGAGTGGCGCGTCCTGCGCGAATTGGCGGGCGGTGGTTCAATGATGGATATCGGGATCTATGCCCTGAACGGCGCGCTCTATTTCCTCGAAGAAGCGCCCACGAGGCTTGTCGCGACGATCGAGAACCCGCCAGACGATGTGCGATTCCAGGAGGTCGAGGACATGATGACGGCTCAGTTGCAGTTCGACTCGGGTGCGCTCGCCAACCTCGCCACGTCCTACACCATGAATGAGAACCGCATTCAGCTTCTCGGTACCGGAGGGTCGGGCCTGCTGAATCCCGCGACGTCCTACAGCGGGAACAAGTTGGTGGAGATCGGAGAACTCGGCACCCGAACCGTCCCCGTAGGGCAGACAGCCGCAACGCAGTTCACCGGCGAGATCGATCACCTCTCACGTGCAGTCCTGGAGAGTTTCGAGCCCCGCACACCGGGGGCCATGGGTCTACGCGACGTGGCGCTGATCAAGGCAATGTATGCATCTGCGGAGCGCGATAGCTGGGTGGAGCTGAACCCGGACGGCACAATGGTCGACGCATGACCACCTGCTGTCCGTGCAGGAACTCGCTACCGGGCTTGAGACACCTTGGGGCATTGGATCTGTCGCAGTTTGGTTACGGTCACGGTGTTCATTTAGACGGCCTTTCTTTTGAAGGCCAAGGGGCTTTTCGGATGATCCGGGTCGTTTTCGAGAGGGTGTGAAATCCTACGCTAAGCGCCGAGCAGCATTTTCTCGTTTTCGCACAGGTTCCCCTCTGGATCGACATATCGATAGAGCGTCATCGATCTTTAGCTCCTTGCACAACTCGGAGACGAAAGTGCCGCGGCTGGCTATCGCCGTTTGCGCGACCTTGGTCAGCGCGAACTTTCTGCCGAGCATCCCCAGCGTTCGCCCAGGCCGTCGGGCGTAAAGGGCCGGCGTTCATCCATGCTGATCTACCTCGAGCAGTCCATCCGCAAGGGGACGTTGCAGGGTCTTCGCTTCTGCCCATTCCGCCGCGAGCCAGGTCTCCCATTGATCCGGCTCGGTGAGGATCGCAGGCATGGCCTTGGGATGGATCGGCCCGACCTCCGCGTTCGGATCGGTGGTCAGGAAGGCGAACAGGTCGTCTGTGGTCTCACCATCCTTCAGCTTCCGGATGCTCGTCCACCTTTCGACCCAGATCCCCGCGAACATCGGCGCGACGCCCTCTGGAAAGCGGAACCACGCGCTGCCGCGGCCCTTTCCGAGAGGTTCTGCGAAGGCAGTCAGAGGCACGAGACAGCGATGCTCCGGCCCTAGCCATCGCCGCCAGTGAGGTGACCCTGTGTTCCGGACATTTGTCACGCCCCTGTCGATGCCGCTCGCGCTGTGATGACGCTTCGGGCTCGGCAGGCCCCAGCGGGCGGTCTGCAAGACAATGGTTTCGCTTTCCAGCCGGACGATCGGTGCGTCCTGATCGGGATAGACCTGTTCCTTCGGTTCGAGGTTGCCGAGCCGATCATCGACCGGCCGACGGTCGAAAAGCCCGCGCATCGCATCTTGAGGCATGGTGGCGGCATAGAGATTGCACACGGCGGTCCCCCCTCCCGCAAAAAAGGCGGCTGCGGATGTCGCAGCGCCCATCATGTCGTAAGGTTCCACTATGACCGACAGCTTGCAAACCCATCGTAATCCGCCACCGCCCCGCCGTCTCACCGAGACGCGCCGCGTGGAGCACATTCGCTCGGACGGGACAGCGATCCGCATCCTCGTCTCCGTGGGCTACGCCGACGATGATCCGCTGCGCCCCATCGAGGTCTTCTATGCTGAAGGGTTCCGAAGCGGAGCCGATCTGGAGTTTCTGATGCAGGACGCGTGCGTCCTCATCTCGATACTCCTCCAGCACGGCGTTTCCCCGGAGCGAATTGCGGCATCAATGTCCGCACGTGAAGAACCCGATGGCCGACTCACGCCGGGGTCCCTTGCCGGAACGATAGCCACGGAACTGATGATGCCGCCGGTCTGGTCCGAGGCTCCCCCGTAGGGAGCTCGTGTGACAACCCCCGCGGCGCAGTGTCGTCGGTCAGAGATCGGGGGCCGGACCCTCGGGCGGACTAGCTGACGGGTGAGGTTCACAGATGAGCCGGCAGCCAAAATTAGGTTTCGACATCCAGATGAAGAAGGCCGCGCGGAGCTATGGATAATCGGTTACAAAGCCGCATAATCGCAAACACGGCAGGGCTTCTCTGGCCGGCCCGAGCACACGAGCCTGGTCTCGCTGCCTCCCACAAAACGAACTGACCGGGTGGATATATGGCGAAGCACGGCAAGCTTGATCAGCTCAGCGACGGAGAACTTCAAACGCTTCTGAAAAAGCACGACTGCCCTCTGGGGTTTCACGAGGTGCGGGCCCGCCTGATGGGCAACATCGCGTCGCCGGGCATGGAGGTAGCACCGCTGCAGGAACTCAACCGGATCTGGGGAGGCGCGCTTCCGGAGTTCGAGAACGAGGAGGAGGCGAAGCAGTTGATAGGCGGCGTGATGACCGGGCTGTGGAACAGCCTGAGCAAGCACCAGTCAAGATCGAACCCATTCCGGATGACGCGAGTGAAATCCGGTCCGGCCACGTATGAGCATCTGGCGAAACTGTCTCGGTTCCGCCGCGAGGAGATCGATGCCTTCATCGAGGGTCTGTTCGGCGATCGTGACGAACAGGAGTTTCCGGAAGCGGCCCACAGGGCGATCGACAATCTCGGCGAAATTCGCGCGACCATCGCCAGCGTGCATGAATTCTGCGCGTGTCCGCCGGCTCCAGCGCGCACCGAGAGCCTCAGAGAAACGCTGAAAAACCTGCGCAACCTCGCTGTTATCGCGGAAACCGCGATCAACACCATCATACAGGCAAACAAGGCTGCGCGGGCGGCGCTTCTGGAAGTCTACTCGATGGAGAAGCCGCCAACGCTGCATTGACCGCGGCGTGTCTCATGCCAACCGGCTTCCGCCCGAACGGCACGCAAGATCATGACCAGACGGTAGCGCCGCCCACGGGGACGAACGACAAGGTGAGGTAGCTTTCTCCCTTGGAATGCGCGCAGACCCGTTGCCTTGCCTCAGGCCGTTCCCAAGGTCCGTGCGGACAGCAAATCCGCGATCTGCCGCAGGCTCTCCAGGTCGCTGCTGTCGGCGGTCAGGACGTCCCCGTCATCCTCGCCGACGGAATGGCTGCTCTCGATCAGGCGGGCTTCCAGCTCGTAGAGGTATTCCGAGATCTGATCTTGAGGGAACATCTGCCGCACACGTGCGACAAACGGCGGAAGCTGGGTGGCGAAGGCGGGGTTGTTTCTGGCCGTTGCGGTGAACAGCAGCAGTTTCTCACCTACGAGATAGTCCAGAGCGGCTTTCTCGCCGTACCGCGCCCGGATCCCGATCGTGGCCTCACATTGTTCGCGCCAGATGTTTTCGAATTTCACCATGATGACCCGGTCTCCCTTGTCCGCGAGGCACAAGACCCCACGACAGACTATGCCGTTGTCAGCCATTCATCCAGCTTGGACCAACGCTTCCGCCCCGAGACGTTCTTGACCGCGATCGCCACGGCCTTCTTCTGCCCGACCAGCACCACGAGCTTCTTTCCCCGGGTCACCCCCGTATAGATCAGGTTTCGCTGGAGCATTGCGTAGTGCTGCGTCAGGACCGGGATGACCACGACGGGATATTCCGAGCCCTGGCTCTTGTGGATCGTGGCGGCATAGGCCGGGACCAGCGTGTCGAGCTCGCCGAACACGAAGGCGACCGCGCGCCCGTCAAAGGTTACGGCAACCTCGCCCTCGTGAAGATCGACATTTTCGATCATGCCGATGTCGCCGTTGTAGACGTCCTTGTCGTAGTCGTTCTCGATTTGCATGACCTTGTCGCCGGGCGCGAAGGTCCAACCGAACCGCTCAACCTTCTTCTCGCCCGCGGGGTTCAAGGCGGCCTGTAGCTCGATGTTCAAGGACCGGGCACCGACGCCGCCCCTGTTCATTGGACATAGAACCTGGACGTCCCGGATCGGATCGAAGCCGAACCGACGCGGGATGCGCTTGGAGACCAGATCGACGATCCGCGCCACGGCTTGTTCCGGATCAGCCGCCGGCACGAAGTAGAAATCCGCCTCGCCATCCGGTGGCGCGAGGTCCGGCATGCGCCCCGCATTGATCGCATGCGCCGTCGTGATGATCTTGCTCTGGGCCGCCTGGCGGAACACCTCGGTCAGGCGGACCACCGGCACGACGCCGGAGCCGATGATGTCCGCCAGGACCTGGCCCGGACCCACGGAGGGAAGCTGGTCGATGTCGCCGACGATCAGGAGGGCGGCGTGGTCAGGGATCGCCTTCAGAAGGGACTGCATCAGGAGCACGTCGACCATCGAACTTTCGTCGATCACCAGGAGCTTGCAGTCGAGCGGGTTCTCGACATCACGCTTGAACCCGAATGCCTTCGGGTCGAACTCCAGAAGCCGGTGGATGGTCTTGGCCTCCATGCCGGTGGCTTCGGTCATGCGCTTCGCGGCCCGGCCCGTGGGGGCACACAGGAGGAGCGGCACCCCCTTTACAGAAAGTATGCGCAGGATCGAGTTGACGATGGTCGTCTTTCCGACGCCCGGCCCGCCCGTGATCACCATGACCTTCGATCGAAGCGCCAGCCGGATCGCCTCCGCCTGGCTCGCAGCGAGGGACAAGCTCGTCTTCTGCTCGATCCAGGGCAGCGCCTTGTCCGCATCAATCTCAGGCCAGGGGAGGGACTCGGCCCGGAGTCGCTCGATGTGTTCCGCGATGCTCCGTTCGGCCATATAGAGCCCGGTCAGGAAGATGCAGTCGGCATCGCCCACGCGGTCCAGGGTGACCGTCTCTTCCGCCAGCTCCTCGGCCAACGCGCCTTCGATCAGCGGGGCAGGGACCTCGAGCAGTTTCCCGGCCAGTCCGACCAGCTCCACGCGGGGCAGGCCGCAATGGCCGTCCCCCATGGCCTCTGTCAGCGCAAAGGATATTCCTGCCCGGACCCGGATCATCGCGGTCTTCTCAATGCCGAGCTTCTCGGCGATCAGGTCGGCGGTGCGGAACCCGATGCCGCGGATATCCTTCGCCAGGCGGCAAGGGTTCTCGCTCATGACCTGTACGGCATCTGTGCCATAGGTCTTGAAGATCCGAACGGCGCGGGCCGTGCCCACGCCATGCTGGTGCAGGAACACCATGATCTCCCGGATCACCTTCTGGTCGGCCCATCCGGCTGTGATCTTGTCCGCGCGCTTGGGGCCAATGCCATCGACCTCGCGCAGCCGTTCTGGCGTTTCCTCGATGATGTCGAAGACGTCCTTGCCAAACACCTTCACCAACCGCTTGGCGTAGACCGGGCCGATCCCCTTGATCATGCCGGACCCAAGATACTTCTCGATCCCGTCGATGCTGGAGGGGGCCGAGGTTCTCAGGAATTGGGCCTTGAACTGAAGCCCGTGCGTCCGGTCGTTCAACCAGACCCCGGAGGCGGTGACCCACTCCCCCGCCGAGATCATCGCGGCGTGCCCCACCATAGTCACCAGGTCCCGGTGGCCCCGGACCTTGACCCGCAGGACGCAGAAGCCGGTATCCGGGTTGTGGAAGGTGACCCGTTCCACCAGCCCGGCCAGGACCTCCGTCGTGCTTTCAGATCCCGGGGGCATACGCGATCAGATCACCCGCCGGATCGTCTTGGTGCTGACCTTGAAGAGGGCTGCAATTTCCGGAATGGTGCGGTGCTCCACATCCCTCATCCGGCGCACCTCGGCCTTCTGGGCGGGTGTCAGGGCAGGGGGCCTGCCACCGATCCGCCCCCGTTTACGGGCGGCCTCAAGGCCCTCCTTGGTCCGTTCCACGATCCGCTCGCGTTCGAATTGCGCGATGCTGGCGAAAACATGAAACACCAACCTGCCCGCCGGGCTGGTGGTGTCGATGTCCTCCCCAAGAGACCTGAACCCGGCGCCTTGGGCCTGGATCTGATCGACGATCTCCAAAAGGTCCTTCAGGCTCCGGGCCAGGCGGTCGTACTTCGCGACAACCACCACGTCCCCGTCCCGGAGTTCCTTCAGCATCCGGTCCAGCTCGGGACGGGACCGGGCCGTCCCCGTGATCGTGTCTGCGAAAATGCGTTCCACCCCGGCGGCTGCGAGGGCGTCGCGCTGGCCATCGAGGTTCTGGTCCCTGGTCGAGACCCGCGCGTACCCCAGGATCATGGACAGAACCCTCCCAAAACGCGCCAAGTTCTGTCAGGGGGTTCTGTCCCGGTCAACCCGTTGAAATTCGTCGGGTAGGGAAAGAAGGTCAAAAACGACATGGTGTGATTGCGGCGGTCGCTCTCCGGAGGCGAACGAGGTCCGGTATGTTGGCCTCATGGATAATAGCCGTGAGGAGAACGACCTATGGAACACTATGCCGGTTTGGATGTGTCGCTGAAAGAGATTTCGATCTGTGTCGTGGATGGGGATGGCAAGACCATCGCGCGCGGGGCCTGTCCTGCCGATCCCGAAGGCGTCGCAGGCTGGTTTCGCAATCGCGAACTGAAGCCCCGCCGGATTGTGCACGAGAGCGGGATGCTGTCGATCTGGCTGCAACGCGGAATGACGCGGCTGGGACTGCCCGCCACCTGCATCGATGCCCGCAAGGCGCACAAGAGCCTGTCGGCGCGGCTGAACAAGTCAGACGCCGCCGATGCGGAGGGGCTGGCGCAGCTTGCGCGCACCGGGTGGTTCACTCCGGTGCACATCCGCAGTGAAGACGCCGATAGGCTGCGCAGTCTGGTCGGAGCCCGCGAGCGTTTGATCCGCCTGCGCAAGGACCTCGAAGGTCACATGAGGGGCGTGCTGAAGACCTTCGGGATCCGCATGACGGGCATTGGCCAGGGACGCCAGCGTCAAGCGTTCCGCGATCAGCTGGCCACGGCCGGTGAGACCGACCCGGTTCTCCGCACAATCGCGGATGGCTTCATCGCTGCCCATGCCACGTTGTGCCAGGCGGCGGACGATCTGGACAAATCGGTGAGGAGAAAAGCCAAAGCCCATCCCGTGGCGCGCCGTCTGATGACCATACCTGGCGTCGGCCCGGTCAACGCACTCAGCTTCATCGCCCTGGTCGATGATCCGAGCCGGTTCAGCCGGGCATCCGATGTCGGTGCTTTCCTCGGGCTGACGCCGAAGCGGCATCAATCCGGCGAGGTGGACTGGTCAGGCCGGGTGTCGAAATGCGGGGACGGCGCAATGCGCGGTCTGCTGTTCGAGGCCGCTTCCTGCCTGATCCGCCAGGTCAAACGCTTCTCGCCTCTCAAGAGTTGGTCTGTCCGACTGGCCGGGCGGCGGGGGTTCCGCAAGGCGGCGGTCGCCACTGCGCGCAAGATCGCCGTGCTGATGCTGACGCTGTGGAAGAACGAAACCGAATACCAATGGACGAAGGAGGCTACAGCCTGATCCGAGTTCCCGCCCTGAAGGCGGGGAGCGAAGTCCCGACGGGACGGAGGTAGATCGATCTCGCAAAAACGGTTGGGACGCAGGCCAACCTGCTCACCCCGCAAACGACATTGGAGACGATCCGCCACCGAACGCCATCGTGAGGCGCGACACCCGCGACCTCGGAGAGAACCATGACCCCTGACGGACACACCGCTCACCCGCTTGACATGGCCGCAATCAGAGAACCGTTTTTGACACCGGCGGAATCCACCGGTTCCGAGCAAACCTCCATTGACTAGCAGCGTGGAACACCAAGTCCGAAGCACGATGCACGCCAAGGGAAGCGGCCCGCCATGGAAGACAGGACATCGGCGAGGACATCCCGCTCGCGTTGTATCGCGGCCGCTTTGGCAGGCCGCGCGGCGCTGCTATCGACCCATGCCTCGAACGGGGCAAAGATGAGCAGCTTCGATCCGTCGACCTTGAATATGGCGCAATGAACCAGGAGGGCCGGGACTGAGTGGAGCCGGACCGGCTGTCTTCCCCCTTGGCTATCCGTTGTCGCTCCTCGTCGTTTTCATCTGATCACGGCGCCGGCCACGGCCAAACCGCCTGTGGCATACCCGGTCGAGGATTCGTGACATGCGCCCGGCTGGGAACAACGGATGATCGGGATTTCTGCGATCCGCGGCACGGCGACGATTTGCTCTCCCGATCAAGGCGCAGACTCCGCAGGGTTTCGCCAAGTCCGGCAAAGCTGTTGCGGGCGGCCTCCGCCTCTATGCTATGGAAACTCCGGCGCCCGATCACGCTCAAGACGATCGCCGCTACAGCAACCATGCCGCAATAGACGTAGAGAAATTCCAACATCCCGACCTCCTACGGATCCGGTCCTGTCGCATCTCCAATGAGCGGCATAACGGGTGGCGAGGCATGAGCATCTATCCGGGGATGACATCCATCGCGTGTCTTTTCCTCGATCGTCCTGTCATCCTCTTCCGCTTCCAGGTCGATCTCCCGCTCATCGACCAGTCGGTCAGCCAGGGCTTCGACTTCTCTCCGGCGGTCTTTCAGGATCCTGTTGGCCTGCGCCGCGGCGCCCTGGAGGAGGTCATCGATCTCGCATCGGTCCTGGGCGGGGAGCCGCAGGATGTCCTCAACAGCGCTGTCCGGGATGCGAATGAGGCTCTTCGAGAACCCCCACTGGTAGTGCATTTGCGCCGCGAGAGTCGTCGCGTTCGCGAGATCGCTGCCGGAACTCGTTCCGCTGCCCGAGCTCACATCGCCAAGGATCAGTTCCTCGGCGGCCCGTCCCGACATGATCACCGTGAGCCGATCCCTGGCGCTGTCCGGGGTCATGTAGGGCAAGCCCCGGGTCGGCGTCTCGCCGCCCGACATCCCGATGGTCACGCGCTCGACCGCCATGCCGAGTGCCCGGGCGACGACCGCGTGGCCCGCTTCGTGGACGGCGATGCGTCGGAGCCGGGCTGCGTCCTCGGGCTGCGCCACCTGGTCGGCAGCGGCACGAAGATGGGTTTCGGACAGGCTGGTTTCAGACATGCGCGCCAGGGATCGGGCGCGCTTCACCACGGTCTCGGCATCGGCGCCCGTCAGACCCAACAGTTGGGCTGCGATGCTCTCGATGACCGTTTTCGGAATTTCGGCCCCCCGAAGGTAGAAGGTCAGGATGTCCGCAAGCCCCGCCCGATCCGGCGGCGCCACACAGATCGTGGTGTCGAGCCGCCCGGATCGCAGGATCGCAGGATCGACGGCGGCCGGTTCGTTGGTGGCGCCGATGAAGATCACGCCTTCCATTCCCGGCAAGCGGTTCATTTCGGCCAGCAAGCCGTTGACGATCTTCGTGTCGTACCGGTCGTTGTGATGGTCCGACCGGCGCACGGGAAAGCTGTCCAGCTCGTCGATAAACAGGATACACGGCGCTGAATTCCGCGCCGCATCGAAGCTGGCGCGCATCGCCGCGAGCATTGTCCCGAGGTGTCCGGCCCCTTCGGATTGCCAACCGGCATAGGATGTCGCGATCACGGGACAGCCGAGCTCCCCGGCCACCGCGTGGGCGAGGCGGGTTTTGCCGGTGCCGGGGCGTCCGTGGAGCAGGACACTCGGCGGCACGTCACGCCAGGCGACCTCGCCTCGCAGCCAGGCGCGCCCGTCGGCAACGAGGCGATCGAGCGGCGCGCGCGTTTCGGCCGGCAGACCCACCACGTCATCGAGGGTGATCCGCGTGGCGGAACCCGGAGAGGCAGGGAGGCGGGCGGCGAACCTGGCAAGGCTGTCGGCTACCGAGAGTGTCGTCGGCGCCCGGAAGGCTGCGATGATCGCGAGATGGGGCAATCGGGCGAGGTCGGCATCCGGAGGGAGGCGGTCGCGGATCGCATCGTCTGCCACCAGCCCGGTCAGGGAGTGGCTTGCCCTCAGCATCGCGAGGACGATCTCGGCATCGATCGGGGGCAAGCGAGTCCGCGCAGCGACGAACATCTCGGCCTCGGGAGGCAGATGATCCAGCGATCCCAGAACGATGCAGGTCTCGAGCCTGCCAAGTGCGGCGAAGGTTGCTTCGGGATACAGACGCTTCCGGGAGCGGTTTTCCGGCGCGCGTGCGTGGTCAATGGCGGGGATGCGATCAGCGAGCCGCGGGTCAGCATCTCTCAAGGCGGGGAGGACGTAGTCCCAGACGATTTTCCTCGTTGTTGCGAACAAGGCTTCGTCGATCCCCTCGATCAGGATGATCCCGCCCTGATCGGCAAGAGCATCTCGAATGGCGGGGGCAGCGAGACCGGCTGCGGCGCGGGTCAGCCGCGGAAAGCGCTGGTCGAGCGGAGCCGGACCCGGACCGGCGGCCTCGTCATGCGCATCAGCCCATGGATCTTCGCCCCGCTCAATGCAGCCCATGATCTCGGCCGCAGTCAGTTGATTGGCGCGCGGAGCTCTGAGCTCGGTCCGCGCAGATCCCGGAGACGAACCGCTGCGATCCGTGTCTGCCACGGCATCGTCCTGTCGTTCAGCCTCCGCAAGCGCAGCGACGATCTCGTCAGGCGTGGCGCTCCGCGTCGGCAGAACCGGCTCGTCATCGCCGATGTCCGGAAGATCGCCATGGAGATAGGCACGCACGGCCGCCGTGATGATCGTCTGGAGACTGATCTCGTTGGACATGATCATCTCCACACCACTCACTCAGGTCCGGGCGTCTCAGCCAGGTCGTTCCCGAGATCGGCGAGGCGGGCGCGTATCCCGGCAAGCCCGACCCCGATCTCGGCCGCAAGGATCGCCAGGCGGTCCGCTGGCATCGCGGTGAAGGCCAGCTCAAGCTGAGCCAGATCATCGCCGTCCGGGTCGAGATGCCCCGTGAGGATGTCCCTCAGCCGACCGGGGGTCAGGTCTCTGTCTTTGGCGACGGCATCGAGCAGATGCCACGTGGCAGCTGTACCGCCCCCTTGGCGCTCGACGGAGCGCAGCCGGGCGAGTTCGATGGATGCCCACCTCAGACGACCATCCCGCTCGTCCAACGCATCGCGAAGCTGCGCGACCTCCGCCTGCAGATGTTCCAGATCTTTCATGCCGTTCCCTTCCTCCGCTCGGTGTCCGGTTCGCCTCATGTTTCCGCTTCGGGGTCCACGCTCCGACCGTCTGTGGATGTCAGGGCAAACCGCCCATTCTCGACCTCCGCCAGACCCTGCAGCAGCTGTGTCGCAATCTCCGCATCGGGGACCTGGTAGGGATATCCGAGGGAGACGTTCCTGAGCCGGGTCTGCCCGACCGAGAACGCCCTCGGCGTGTGCGTATGCCCGTAGATCCAGGCTGCGGGTGCATGGGCCATGATCAGGTCAGAGAGATCGGAGGCGTAGGCTGCGTCGACGCGGGACAGCGGTGGCACCAGGCAATCCGCATGGGGCGCATGATGCGTAGCGACGATCGTCGGGCCGTCGAACGGCTGCGCCAGCCTGTCCTCGAGCCACGCCCGATGATCGGCATGGACGCGCGCGGTGTCGGCTGGCGTGGCGCGCCGGAAGTCCTCGTTGCCGATGCGGATGTAGCGGTAGTCGTTCATCTGCGCCCCCGCCTCGGACATGGCCATGCCCCTGGCGGTCTCGCGCTCGCCGGTCAGGGCGAAGTCGGTCCAAAGGGTGCAGCACAAGATCCGACATCCCCCGAGCAGGATCTCGGCCTTCTGGGCGAAGGTCACTCCCGCTTCGGTCGCGATAGCGGCGAGCCGGTCGTCACCGTCGAGGCAAAACTTGTAATAATCGTGGTTGCCCGGGGTGACGGTGACGCGGTCGAGTGGGACATACCGGCCGACATGATTGAAAACTCGCGGCCAGCCCACCTCCGGGGCGTTGGTGAGATCACCGACGATGAAGAGAGCCTCGACCTGATCCCAGGTCGATTGCGGTACGGCCGCCAGGGGATCGAGTCCGGCGTCGGCCCAGTGATCCAGGTGCAGGTCGCTGACGAACAGGATCTTCATGCTCTGGCCTCCAGCAGCCCCGAAGAATGCGCGTTGAACGGAGGGATGGTCATTCGGAAGCCCCTCCGTCGCCAGCTGCAGCCGGGGCCGCTACGGCCGGTGCTCCATTGCGGCCCAAGGTGACCAATCCCCTGGTCATGAAGGCGGCCGCGCCCTCGACGGGGACCTCGCTTGGATAGCCGACCGAAAAGTTGATCACCTCCGTCCGTCCGACGCGGCCACGGAACGGCCAGTGGGTATGGCCGAAGTACCAGGCACGCGGCTGGTGCGCTTCGATCAGCTCGCGGAGGTCAGAGCCGAAGGCAGGCCCCAGTTCGTCGACAGGCTGCCTGACCCCATCCGGCACAGGCGCGTGATGCGTCACGACGATCGTCTCGCCGTCGAAAGCTTCGGCCAGGGAACTCTCCAGCCAGGCGCGGTGATCGCGATGCACGGCCAGCGTGTGGTCCGGGCGCAGGACGCGGAAGTCGCCCATCGTCATGAAGATGCTTCGGTAGTCGGTCATGCCCCTGTACGCGGCCGCTTTGGCCGCAACCGGATCGCCGAGGAGCTCAAAATCCGTCCAGAGCGTACAACACAGAAAGCGCGTGCGCCCGACCACGATCTGCGCCTTCTGGGCGAAGTTGGCCCCCACCCGCACGGCGGCACGCCCCATGATCGCTTCGTCGTCGAGTGCGTGTGAAAAATAATCGTGGTTGCCCGGGAACAGGTGGACCCGATCGAGCGGCATATGCGCGCCGATCTTCCGCAGGTCGACCGGCCATGACCCGAGGGGATTGTTCGACAGGTCGCCGGCAATGATCAGGGCGTCGAGGGACGACCAGGTCTCTGCAGGAATGAGGGCAAGCGGATCAAGCCCGGAGCGAACCCAGATGTCGAGATGCAGATCGGCGAGCACAAGAACGCGCCCCTGCTCGATATCCGTCTCGGTGCGATCGCGCTGATCGGTCATCCGGGGGAGGCCTCCTGCTTCGTCCTGCTTATGGAGCCCAGGACGAGCCTGTCGGTTACGGCGACTGCCGCCCCGTCATGCGTTTCGACCCGGATGGGCACGCCCATTCCGCCTTTGGCCGCGGCGAGGCCTTGGAGATCGAGCAGCGCGCCTGGCAGCGCAGGCGTGCGCAGAAGCATCTTTGGCTGGCAAACGCTGGCCGCCGCCGGGTCAGCGGGCGGGGTATCTGGAATGCAACCGGTCATCGGGGCTTCCTGCGCCTGAAACCCGACCGCTGGTCTTTCCACGATGTGAAGATCGCGCGGGCGCGGGCGAGACGGTCCAGGCATTCCGCTGGGTCGGTCACGAGGCTCCACTCGAATGCCTCTTGGCCATAACGCCAGATGCCGCTTCCCACGCGGTTCTTGGGCTCAAGGTACCTCTTCGCCAGGGCCGGGAGCTCGTCGCCGGCACGGAGCGACAGGTTGCGGGTCGCGTCATACCTTCGGCCCTCCGGAGCCTTCAGTTCGATCTGGAACCCGGCTCCAACGCACTCGGCGCAGTAGTTCCCGTCCTCATTGGTCATGCCGTTACCCTCGGCTAACGCGATCACCTCCTGCGTCCCGATGCGGAAGACGACATCGCCCTGTCGCCAGGCATGGCCGAAGGAGAACCGCAGATCGGTAGGAGCGTAGCAGCGTAGGCAGGAGGTCTCGAAGCCGGACCGGGGCACGCCCGGTATGGATCTCGGATCGTCAGGAAGAAGCTCTGCCCTGAGCCTGATATCGTCGAGCGGCAGGAGGTCCTTGTCCCAGAACCTCGGCGAGACATTCACGCTGTGATAGCTTCCCGGCCAGTCGGGATGGAGGAACACCTGGAGGGCGCCTGCCTCCGATCCGGGCCAGGTGAGGCCGATCTGATCGCTGACGACCACCACCGTGGTGCCGTCCTCGGACGTGAAGCTCGGGAGGTCAGACGCGGAGTGCCGCGTCTCTCGGCCCACACGCTCACCTGTCCACACGCCCTCGACCGCAATGTCGAAGACCCGCCTGTCGCTCGGGCCGGAGCCCGGGAAATCATCAGCCTCGATGAGGCGAATGATCCGGTCTCCGACATGGACCTCGCTCGCATCT
>Ga0208934_1000243_pt1 | contig 32381 bp, 28 predicted proteins | sample MalvirDeepMed_s2_FD_184243 | JGI IMG/M metagenome (GOLD analysis project Ga0208934, IMG submission 184243) | Marine viral communities from the Global Malaspina Expedition - Malaspina viral metaG DeepMed_s2 (SPAdes) (version 2) | ecosystem: Environmental > Aquatic > Marine > Oceanic | place... | reverse complement strand
AGATTGAACGGGCACTAAATGCCAGGCCGAGAAAGTGTCTCGGCTTCAGGCAACCTGTCGCGATATTCAATGAATTACGCAAGGCTGCCTAATTTAGAGAGTGGTGCACTTCGGAGTTGAATTCGCGCTTACTTTTCTCTCTAGAGTTTAATTTTATCCGTGAAAGCATGCCCTTTGATAAAATAGTGATTTTAATTATCAGCGCGGCTCCTTTAAAGGACTTGTTAAATGACTCTATTAAGTTTAACAACTCAAGCAATGCTTTACGGCGATTAGATGAACGGCTTTCCACGGTTTCTTTTAGCTCCAATGAAGTACTATTAGTATTCAGTGACTATGCAGTGATAACTAGCAATACTCCGTTAATTTCAGATAGCATTTACAAGAAAAATCAAAAGCAGCTAAACGAGTCGTGGAAAAAACGAACGGATACAAGACATCAGAGATAAACCTCTGTTATTTGAGGTCTAAAATGTCCCATCTCTTGAGATACTGTCTCTAAGGCTATTGCCCTGCTGTAGCCTAGAGCTTTCAACTCAACCATACGTTCCTGTGCATAACTATGGCGCAAGCCATGAGCTCCTGTCGAAAAAAACAACTTTCGATTAGAAGCCTTGTTGAATGAATCTGACCATTTTTTACCCCCACCGATATCATAGCGCTGTAGGTACTTTATTTGACGGTCAATGACAGTCACAGGGCTTTTTAGTCTGCGCTGTTCGAGTTGATTGACTAAGACTGTAGGAATAATCACGTGCCTCTTTAAGCCGCCCTTCCCCACAACAGTGTAAAGGGAACCTGAACGGCCTTCCCATTTAGAATTTAAAGTTTTTCGTCTATCTGGTTGACGCTCATCACATCTGGCCAATGTCAAAAGCTCATGAGCACGTAGTCCTGATGCATATGCGATTTGTGTTGCTAAACGGTGCTTAGACGATTGTCCCTGAGATACGGCCTCGGCCTGGTTGCCAGTATAAGCCCTTGACCGTTTTGCCTCAGCGAGCTCTGACTTAACGATATATAGCTTTCCGTTGTCGGGTAGCTTACCACTTAGCTGCATCATTGCTTGCAAGGCCTGACGTTCCATATCAAGTGTTTTTTGCCCTACAATCTCAGCGCGATACTCAAGGTAAAATCGTGCTTGTTCTAATGATAATGATTGCAAGCCGTTAAGCTTTTTTTCCTTAACCCAAAAAGAAACCCTTTTCAGGGCTTCTTCGTAGTTTCTAGCTGTTCCAAGCGATTGTATTCTCTCAGCCTTTGTTAGCGCTTTTATGACGTTATGAGCCTGCGTACTGGCTTTTGCAAACTTAGGCATTTTTATCAAGCCATCGTTTTACAGTGGTCCAATCGACACGCATCCCCTTTTTCTTGATCAACCACCTTTGCAGCTCTGCTTTTGTGGCACCGGCATGAAAAAGTTTACATAACTGATACCGATGAACATCGAGCTTTGAAGCTTTCTTTCTCTTCCTAGCAATTAGTTTGGTTTCAGCCTTTAGCTGAGCAACTTCGTTTACTTCATTAAAATTCATGACACACCCTGCGTATTGTAAGATTAACTGGCCTTCTATGGCTCAGCGACACTAAAGCCTATTCGCCCCTGTTTAGCGCAACTACGCTTGGCTCGGACTGGTCTCGCCAAAATTTAAAACCTCGAATACGTGGAAACGGCAGCTGAAAGCGCCGACTTTAAAAAACGCCTGAAAATGCGGCGTGACATGAATATAGCTATTAAAAGTGAGGGTCCTCACTACGTGTAAACGGCAGCTGAAAGCGCCGACTTTTTTCGATGCCCGAACGGGCTATACATTTAGAGATTACCTGCTGAAAAAATCTTTTTCAATCTGCAAATTGCGCCTGCAAACAGATAGCTGCGTGTAAGGAAGCAAAACCCAGACGCCCGCTATGCTGAAGACGATTTTCGGCTTCGACATAGCGGGCGGCAACGCGCCCGAAAAAAGAGAGGGATATTGCTCATGATGCCTCGATAGCAAGGGCTGGGTTTTGCGCTCAGCTTGCAGCTAACGGCAAACTACCGTACGCTTTAATCTCAGCATTCGAGGAGGTTTTTATGGCACCGCTAATAGTGAGCAATCTGATGATACTTGGTTTGGTTGCATTCTTCGCTGGCTATTTCCATTTCGCGTCAAAGCAGGTGAAAAACAGCGGTGAGAACTAACCATTTTTAAAACTGGCGATCTGTTCCGCTAAGTCATCTTCTTCACAATAAAGAAAAGCTGTAGGTACTTTCAGAACTTCTGCTAACGCCTTCACCGTCTTAAAATCGGGCGAATGGACTCCTTTCTCATATTGGTTCATGCGAGCGGAAGCTGAAAACTCGTCCATTCCTGACAATATACCGAGTTGCTTCTGTGATAACCCCCGAACTTTTCTAGCCTGCTTCAACCGTTTAGGAAAAGGCGACTCATCATTATTCATACTTGGAACTAACTAAAACTTGAAAACTAAGAGTTTCTTAGCTTTAATAGATGATAGATACTCAGGAATCCTTAGTTTTATTGGAGTGAAAAATGCTTTCGAAGATATTAAAAACAACCGCCCTGGTTGCGTTAGAAGTTCTGCTAGATGACCCAAGTCACGATGCTAAAAAACAAGACAGGTTTATTGATGAACATAATGACGGCGCAGGAAGTGTAAATTTCTTCGGGGAAGATTATTCTGAACAAGAAGCGCGAGATGCTCACGACCGCGGTGAGTTCTATTACTAGCACCTTTGACAAGGTGATACACCGGTGTAATTCTAACGTTGGGTTTTTACTTTGCATTGGGATGCGCAGCCATCGGCTGCGCAGCTATCCATTTGTTCTAAACACTTCAGACATTGACGTAGTGTCTCCTTTCCCTCATAACTTTTGAAGTCTAAACTTATAGTTTTCTTAATTATTTCCAACACTTATCATTGGTAGGAAACTCATCACAATGTTACATTTAAGGCAAATGTAAATTGACGATGTCAGTAAGATAAAATTAAGTACTGAGGAGTTTGCAAGGATGGAAGCTACAAGCTTTATATCAACAAAAATATCTTCTAAACTGTTTAAGTTACTAACTAAATCTTTAAAGAGCAGCATAGATCAACGAAATAAAGAATTAGTTAGAATAAATGATGTATTTGGGAATTGCTTAGAACTAGCAAAGTACTACGTTCAGCCAAGTTGCCAACAGGTTAATCCAGCGGATGAGCTTGAAGATGAAACAATATCTACAATCAGAGCGGAAGTTTTTGAAACTATAAACAAGTTTTTCCATCGTGATATCGTCACCAGGGATGGAGCTAGCCAAATGTTCATACTTGCAGATGCTGGAATGGGAAAAACATCTTTACTAATGATGATAAAGTTATCGCATTTGATGTCATTTTGGCCGAAAGATTATCAATGTCAGCTTTTGAAATTGGGTGAAGATACTCTGACTGTAATAAATAATATTGAAAATAAGAGTAAAACTATACTTCTACTCGACTCACTGGATGAAGACGTTCAGTGCAAAAAGGGAGGAACTATAGAACGGTTAACAAAAATACTCGAGGCCACTACTCATTTCTATCGTGTCATAATCACATGCCGTACACAATTTTTCCCAGAAACCGTCGATCCTGCCTTCAATACATTAGGAAAAATTTCGTTCAGGAACTATGACTGTCCGCTTATATATTTATCTTTATTTACAACAAGCCAAGTCGATTCCTATTTGAAAAAGCGCTACCCCAAAAAAATAAAATTTATTTTTAACGGCTTTGACAACCCTAAAAAAGCCAACGCGAAAGCGGCAATACAAAGCATAAGTTCACTTCAATTTCGCCCCTTTCTACTGTCGCATGTAGAAATCCTTTTGGAGAGTTATAAATCAGGCGCATCTGAATATGAACTCTACAAAGGACTAGTTAACGCTTGGCTAAACCGTGAAGTAATTAAACTTAGAAAGTATCACAGTAGAGAAGTTAACAAAGAGGACTTGCTGAAGGCCTGTATTTGGTTAGCAGAGAGGATGCAACGGCAAGCTACTCATACAGTTGCACTAAAGCATATTAAACAAATATGTTACAACGAATCTAATATTGTTTTATTAGAAGATTCCGCTGATCGTGTCATAGAGGGAATTGACCATATCGATATAGGAACTAATTCATTACTTAATAGAAACTCTTACGGTGAATTTCGATTTTCTCATCTCAGTATCAGAGAGTTTCTAATAGTTTATGGTATCGAGCTAGGTGTAATTAGTGATAAGCATGACCCGTTCCACAAGACGGATAAAATGCTGACATTTATCAAAACAGTAAATAGATTAAAATTTGGCTTATTTTTCAATGAGAAAAAAGGATATTTACTCACTGGATTCGAGATTAAAGATAGCAATCAACTTGCTTCTGTAGATTTGAAGTACGCTTCATTAGATAAGAGCAATTTAGAACGGGCATCACTGAGTAAAGCTTGTTTGAAAGGAGCAAGTTTCAGGAACGCAAACCTACGAAACGCAAACCTAAAGGAAGCGAATTTTGAAGGGGCAAATCTACAAGATGCTGATTTAACTAATGCAGATCTAACTGGTGCAAATCTGCAAGGAGCAAACTTGCAGGGAGCCTCGATTGCTGGTTCGAATTTTGAGAATGCTGATCTGAGCAATTCAGTTCTGGTTTCTGTATCTGGGGACCCAGCATCACCAGAATTTAAAGCAGTTTGCCTAAAGAATACCAAAATTCTACAAGCCGACTTGAGCCAAGCTAGTTTAGAAGGAGCAGATCTTACCAACGCTGTGTTAACAGGTGCAAAACTCGTATCTGCAAATTTGTCTTGTGCTAACCTCAACTTTTCAAAACTAAGTAAAGCAAATCTAAAGAGTTCGTTATTGTGTGATGCATCATTAAAAAATGCGGAGCTCATACAAGCAGATTTAGCTGGCGCGGATTTAACTAACTCCAACCTTTTGGATGCAGAAATGGAGGCTTGTGATATTTCAAAAACCCGACTAACTGGTTCAAATATTTCAGAAAGTCAACGGAAAGAAGCTATTGTTAGAAAACACGAATACGATAAGAGCCAAATTTAGTTACATGAGGTCATATTGACCTCTGATTCCCACAAATATTTCCATTGCCTGAGTTGTTTATTGCTTGGCCTATGGCTTTACTCTTGTCTACTTATGTAATAACCTACCTCCAATGACGTAAATGTCAGTGTCAAAAAGGCGCTCTAACCGGCTGCCTGTTACACGTAATGAGGAAAAAATCGGACCTTCCCTAGGTCAATCACTTCATAAATGTTTAACAGGTTTAGGTATTACGGTTAGGAGGGCTCATGTCCGCATTTATTACCACGAAACAAGCAGCAGCGTACTTAAATTGTACGCCTCAGCATCTTTACAATTTACGAAATAAACGTAAGTCAGCCATTGAAGAAGGCGACAAGACTTTAGCTAACAAGCTCGCGCCTGAAGCAATTAAAATTGGCGGAAAACTACTCTTTGAAGAATCCAAGCTGGAAAGCTGGCTCCGTAACTACGGCGAAGTTGCTTAGTCTGAGAATACGGCAGGCATAAGCGACCAAACTCTCTGCCTGCCGTGTTGAACTGAATTTCAACATTGGTAGTTTATGTTATCTGAATTAATTCAGCCAGTCTTGGCTGCGCCTGCTTGTGCGCGAGAAAGACTAATCGAGCGGCTAGAAATCACAACTCCTCCACAAACTCTTTGCGCACAAGAAGATGTGACGAAGAGTTCTTTTCGTTACAAATATAGCGCCTTACAAAAGTATCTCCATGTCCAGGTTAATCCAGCAAACACAAAATGTTGGCTGGTATTTGATTTAGACGGGACAGATCCATTTATATGGGAAGATAAACACCTACCACCACCAAACATTATCGTGAGTGGGCAAGGCCCTAAGGCGAAGTTGAAACAGAATTCCGCACACCTCTTTTACGCTATTCAAAATGTCCCAACTAGCAAAAAATCACGCCGAAAACCTATCAATTTTCTAACTGATATCAAAAGAAAGATGACTAGCGAATTGATGGCCGATAATGCTTACACTGGTCCACTTTGCAAGAACCCACTTCATCCGTTTTGGAAAACAAGTTTTCTACACGACCACGAATATAACTTAAACGAACTAAACGATGGGTTTGAGCGACCAGAAATGTGCAAACGTGGGGACTTTGATTGGGATAATGTTCCCGATTCAAGAAACTGCACCGTGTTCCATGAACTAAGGTTTGAAGCGTACCGCAGAGTAATTTTCGCTAGGAAAAACTGGAGCTATGAGCAATGGGAACAACACCTTTTTCAGCTCGCGACTTACTTTAATGACTTTACCGGAAAAGACCTGAGCAAAACGCACCAATTGCCCCTTAATGAGCTTTCTTCGATTGTTCGAAGTGTTTCTAAATGGACTTGGCTTAACTACAACCCACCACATAATAGGGGCATAGCAGGTCTTTGGAACCTACCCATTCAAGCAATTACCCAAAAGCTGGCACAGCAAGAAGGCGCACGTTACACGCATCGAACGCGACAAGAGAAAACCAAACAACAAATATTGGAAGCTAGATCTCGTCTTACAAAGCGAGGCGAGCGCCTTACTCAAGTCAATCTGGCAAAGGAATCTGGACTAACGCGTCAGACAGTAGCGAAGTACATAGATTTGCTTAAATGTTAAGTATGCTGACAATCAGGGTATTATCGTTAAGCAGGTGCTAAAGGGAGCGTAAAGTAAGAAATTATGTATGAGTAAACCAAGCTACATATATGCTACATCGTTTAAATAATCATAATTCTATTCGCTACATATACTGGGGATAATATTTGTAACTTTCTAATTATTAAAGATATAGATTGGTCGGTGTGAGAGGATTTGAACCTCCGACCCCTGACACCCCATGACAGTGCGCTACCAGGCTGCGCTACACACCGACCGAAAGAGCCGACAAGTCTACTCAATTTTTTCCACATTGCAACGATATTTGCTAAAAAGCACGGCTAAGCGCTCAATTGCTAACCAACTCTTTGTTTTAAGCAGATAAACCTAACGTTACGTAGCACACGATCGTTACCACCACTGCCACTAACACATTAAGCACAATCCCTTCTCTGGCCATGGTTTTTATATCAAACTTTTCGGTGGAATAGGCAATGGCATTGGGCGCAGTGGCCACGGGTAGCATAAATGCACAACTGGCGCTAATGGCGGCAGGAATCATCAGCAATTTAGGGTCTACGCCTACGGCAAGGCCGGCAGCGGCCAAAATAGGCATAAGTAAGGTTGATGTGGCCGTGTTCGACGTAATTTCGGTTAAAAAGGTCACAAACAAGCAAATACACAACATTAATAGCAGTACCGGGAATGTGGAAAGGCCAGTAAGCCAAGTGCCCATGACTACACTTAAACCCGATGCCATGAACGCTTTCGCAATACAAATGCCGCCCGCAAACAACAGTAGCATTCCCCAAGGTATGTCGTTGGCGGTTTTCCAATCGAGTAGTTTTTCATTGTTGCCTTTGGCGTCTACTTCTCCATTATCGTTGCCACTGTTTACCAAAAACATGGCAACAACACCTGCTACAGCAATAGTGCTGTCGCTAATGGTGGTAATACCTAGCCATGCCGTCCAAAAGGGTCGAAAAATCCACGCCAGGGCCACCGTGCCGAATATGGCGAGTACCCGCTTTTCGGCTTTTGTCCAGTGCCCTGGCTCGGGCAAATCTATATTGCCAACGGTTTTAATGCCGCGAGCCAACCACAGTGCCATAACAGGAATAGCCACAATCACAATAGGAATGCCGGTTTTCATCCACTCAATGAAACTGTATTCCACCCCTTGGGTTTCCTCGTAAACGCTCATAAAGATGATATTGGGCGGCGTGCCAATGGGCGTACCTACGCCGCCCAAACTGGCAGCGTAGGCTATGCCTAATATAAGTGCTACACCAAACCTGGGGTTATCCAAGGCATTAATAATGGCGATAGCCATAGGTAACATCATGAGAATTGTGGCGGTGTTGCTGATCCACATACTCAGCACGGCGGTGGTCATCATGAAGCCTAAAATCACTTTAAGGGGGCTTCCCGACCCTGTTACCCGTAACATGTAGATGGCAAAGCGTTTGTGTAAATTAGCTTTTTCTAGTGCTTTCGACAACATGAACGCTGCCATTAGCAACATGATAACGTGGCTGCCAAGCGACGAGGCCGCTTCAGTGTGGCTAATTACACCAAACAACGGAAAAGCGGCGAACGGAATAACCGAGGTGGCGGGGATGGGTAACGCTTCGGTAACCCAAAGCACCGCAACGAACAAGGTAATTGCTGCGGTAAAGATAATATCTTTGGGTTGATTCATCACGTAAAGCACGCCACCGAGTACCAACGATGACAAAAACGCGAAGAATATTATAGTATTTTTCTTGGTCGCGGGCTTTTGCATTGCGCTTCCCTTATGCTGAACGAAAATATAATTGTTATTGTTTTATATTTTCTACCAGCAAATAGCGAGAAACGCACGCCATGATATTGAATTTACATTTTATTTTTCTTGGTCGTCGGAAGAAATGCGGCTAGCCACTGCGCCGTCTTGCCCTTTGTATTTGGCATCTACACGTGCGTTATAGGGCTTTTCAGCCGGGTTCGACAACACCTCAAAACTCAACGCCCCTATTTTCATTTTAGGTTTTAGCGCCAAGGGTAATTTACCGCTGTTATAAAACTCTAAAACAATATTCCCCGCCCAACCGGGGTCAATTCTATGTGCAGTTACGTGCACCATTAGCCCTAGCCTTGCCAATGAAGAGCGCCCATCTAACCAGCCAACTATATTGTCTGGCAAGGTCACCGACTCATGGGTTATCGCTAGGGCAAGCTCTCCAGGGTGTAAGAAGAATGCTTTGCCTTCAGGCAGCGCTATTTCATCGCTCATTACATGATCAAGCGCTTCTTGTACTTGCGCTTTAGGGCCACTTAAATCGATATAGGGCGCTTGGTGATCTTCAAATACGCGAAACTTGTTACCAAGACGAATATCTACAGTTACGCCACTGATTTGGTCGTAATCTGGCATGGGGTCAATGGTAATTTTCCCCTCTTGAAGATGTTGGTAAATATCGCGATCGCACAAACGCATGGTGGTCTTCCTTATGTCAATAGGCCGCTATTATGCGTATGTAGCGCTAGCCAATCAACTGATTCGCTATTGCTTTTTAGTATTTTGATAATCTTAGGATTTGCCCACAATACCAATAGGGTCACCACGCAAGTGCTTTTTACCGTCGGAACGTACTTCAACGCTAAGCGCCAGTTGCATCGACATTGCCCGAGCCGCCTCTCTATAGCTAACCGAAAGCGGGCTTTCAGGTTCGCTAAGTAATAGCGGCGTGCCTGCATCTGCATGTTCGCGAATGCCTACATCGAGGGGCAGTTGCCCTAACAGTGGCAATCCATGACGCTGTGCCAATGCTTCGCCGCCATCTTTGGCAAAAATATAATCTTTGGTGCCACAAGCTCGGCACTGGTAATAACTCATATTTTCGATAAGCCCCAGCACAGGCACGTTCACCTTTTCGAACATACTAATGCCTTTTTGCGCGTCAGCGAGCGCTAAGTCTTGCGGCGTGGTTACCACAACCGCGGCGCTTAAGGGCACTTGCTGCGCCATGGTTAACTGAATATCGCCGGTGCCCGGCGGCATATCCACAATAAGATAATCCAAAACGGGCCACAGGGTTTCATCAAGCAGCTGCTTTAAAGCGCGGCTTGCCATAGGCCCACGCCATACAGCTGCATCTTCTTGCGGCACTAAATAGCCAATGGAATTAGCCACCATGCCATGAGCGCGCAAAGGCTGCATGTGTTTGTTGTCGCTACTTTCTGGGTGCTCACCGTCGTTACCCAACATAATAGGAATAGAAGGGCCATAAATGTCAGCATCTAGAATGCCCACTCTTGCGCCTTCTTGCATAAGGGCAAAGGCTAGGTTAACACTGGTGGTCGACTTCCCTACTCCTCCTTTCCCACTTGCCACGGCAATCACATTCTTAATATTGGTCACGGGCTCTACGTGGGTAACATGGCTGTCTATATGTTGGCGAATATGTAATTGCCCTTGCTTAAGCTTACCTTTTAGGGCGGCAATGAGGTGTTGTTCAATATTCGAAAACTGGCTTTTTGCACAAAACGGCAAGGTAATAGTTATTTGTACACCCTTATCGTTTTTTTCTTCGCTACACCAAGGTTGGGTATCTTTAGCGGTCAAACTGAAATAGGCGGCTAAAACTTCAGCAACTTTACCCGCTAATCCTGCCCCTTTTTTGGAAAAGAACATACAACTTCCTATCTTGTGTGTATTAAAGTGAATTACGTAATGCAAAAAATGCGGATTTCCGCTAGTATTTGCAGCCATTTTGAAACGCAAAGAATCAATACGTCATTATGTCAGAAAAACGCCGCATTCTGGTGACCAGTGCGTTGCCATATGCCAATGGCTCTATTCATTTAGGTCATTTGCTTGAACATATTCAAACCGACATCTGGACACGTTTTCAGCGTCTTCGTGGAAACGAATGTTACAGTGTTTGTGCCGACGATGCACACGGTACTCCTGTTATGCTTAAAGCGCAGGAGCTGGGCATTACACCAGAAGAAATGGTGGCAAGAACCCGCGCCGAGCATCACCAAGACTTACTTGACTTCCATGTTGAGTACGACAACTACTATGTGACGCATTCGCCAGAAAACAAAGCGTTGTGTGAAGATATTTACACACGTTTAGATAATGCTGGTTATATTAGCAAGCGCACCATCAACCAACTGTTCGATCCCGAAAAAGAAATGTTCTTACCCGACCGTTTTGTAAAGGGTACCTGCCCTAGCTGCGGTGCGGAAGATCAAAACGGCGACAGCTGCGATGTGTGTGGCGCTACCTACAGCCCCACCGAAGTGAAAGATCCTCGCAGTGTGGTATCAGGCGCCACGCCAGTACTTAAAGAATCGGAACACTTCTTCTTCGACTTACCGAAGTTTGAAGACATGCTAAAAGGCTGGATCCGCTCTGGTGCGCTTCAAGAAGAAATGGCCAATAAGTTGCAGGAATGGTTTGAAGAAGGTCTTCAGCAATGGGACATTAGCCGAGACGCACCTTATTTTGGCTTTGAAATTCCTGGTGCACCCAACAAGTTTTTCTACGTTTGGGTAGATGCACCTGTAGGTTACATGGCCAGCTTTAAGCATTTCTGTGATCAAAACAACTTAGAATTTGATGATTTCTGGAAAGCAGGTGCCGATACCGAGCTTTACCACTTTATTGGTAAAGACATCACCTATTTTCACTGCCTATTTTGGCCTGCCATGCTAGAAGGCGCGGGATACCGCAAGCCTACTGGCGTGAATATACACGGTTTCGTTACCGTTAATGGTAAGAAAATGTCTAAGTCCCGCGGCACCTTCATTAAAGGCCGCACTTACTTAGATCACCTGAACCCGGAATACCTACGCTATTACTTTGCCTCTAAGCTAAGTGACAGTGTTACTGACATCGATTTAAACTTTACCGATTTTGCACAAAAGGTAAATTCAGACCTTGTGGGTAAGGTCGTTAATATTGCTAGCCGTTGTGCCAGTTTTATAACCAAGCGTTTTGACGGTAAGCTTTCAGACAACATTGTTGAGCCTGAACTAATGGCTGAGTTTCAACAGGCCGCAGACAATATAGCCGCCTTATATGAAAAGCGAAAATATCACCAAGCGGTTCGTGAAATTATGGCTCTAGCCGATAAAGCCAACCAATTTATCGACAACAATGCACCTTGGGTTACTATTAAAGATGAATCCAAACAGCAGTTCACCCACGATGTATGTTCATTGGGTATTAACATGTTCCGCATGTTGGTTATTTACTTGAAGCCAGTATTACCGGTACTTGCTGAAAAAGCGGAAGGCTTCCTTAACGACGAATTTAATTGGGCGTCGTTGCAAACCGTCCTTACCGGTCACAGCATCAATAAATTTAAGCCAATGATGCAACGTGTAGAAATGGAGAAAATAGACACCATGGTTGAAGATTCCAAAGAAAGCCTTGAACCCCAAGCGCCGGCAATTGACCCCGACAGCCCACTAGGCAAAGACCCTATTAGCGATACTATTAGCTTTGATGAATTTGCCAAAGTTGATTTACGTATTGCGCGGATTGCCAAGGCAGAACATGTAGAGAAAGCAGATAAGTTGCTGCGCTTAGAACTTGATTTAGGCGGTGAGACTAAACAGGTTTTCGCGGGAATTAAATCGGCGTATTCACCAGAAGCACTGATTGGTAAGCATACTGTGATGGTAGCCAACCTTGCGCCTCGTAAAATGCGTTTCGGCTTATCTGAAGGCATGGTGCTAGCCGCAGGCCCTGGTGGTGATGAACTTTATATTCTAGAGCCACATGAAGGCGCAAAACCGGGGATGCGCGTTAAATAGCCCCCCACTTGTTCGAATACAAAGCCACTGACAGCTATCTGTCGGTGGCTTTTTTATTTTACGTTAGCGTTATTTGCTTGATTTAGCCGCGCGGTAAGACGGTGTTCTGGCGCTAGCCGCCCCTACTGCAGAAAAGCGGGGCTTTAATTTTAATTTAGGGCGAATAGCCGTCATAGGAAATACCCGTTTGCGTGCCAAAATAACGTAAGCGGCACTGCACCAAGGCAGATAGCGAGACAAATACTGCTGAATGCGTTCAGAATACTGCCAACGAGGCTGGAAGAATAGCGTTGAAAACATAATTTGCCGTTGCTCTACAATTTCAAACCCCAGCAATTGTAACCAATCTCGAATTCTAAACGAGGTAAAAAAACGAGCATCGTGCAACAAATTATCACGTTTCACTGGCAATATTTTCGCCATACCGGCCAAACTTAACGGGTTAAAGCCACTAATAATCACGTAGCCACTTTGGGTAATGGTTCTATCCACTTCACGTAAAATTTCATGGGGGTCTTGTGCGAAGTCTAACTCGTTAGCCAGAAGAAACCCGTCTATGCTGTTTTCGGCGAACGGTAATATGTGTGACTGTCCAATCACGTACGATGAAGAAAAAGGTGACTGTCCATTTTCATAGGCGGTGCTGGTGGTGTCTTCATCTTGTTCGCTGGCACGTTGGTTAAACGCGAGGCTGCTTGTAACATGGGTTTCGCTGGGCACTTGATTGACCACATGCCGAATAGGGCTTTGGTTTAAAGGAATTTGCGCACTCAGCGCGCCTAACTTAACGAAGTGATAGCCAAAAATGCGCTGAGTGTAGTCGTCACACACTTGGGTGACGGCTTGCTGTATTTGCGGGCCAGCAGGAAAGTCTGTCCAACTGCTTGGATACCGTGGTGCCTCGTGACGAAATGCAGATTTCATATTAAACTTAGCGTGCCCTAAGGTTGCTCTACGTACTACAAGTTCTTATAGTATCGCATAATTATACCTACACAAGCAGGTGCGCCATGACAACTGACGTTCTTCCCAGCGGTATTTCACTCGTTCCTATTGAAGCCTTCACCGATAACTACATTTGGTGTCTTCACAATACTCACGATGCCATTGTGGTAGACCCCGGCGATGCCGAGCCCGTTTTGGCGTTTTTGAAAAAGCACCAACTGGCGTTAAAAGCGATTTTGATCACCCACCATCATCACGACCACACAGGCGGCATTGCTAAACTTGTATCAGCCAACCCAGGTATGCCCGTGATAGGCCCAAGGGGTAACCACATTCGTGGCATCACTAAATCGGTATCTCAGGGCGATACTGTGCAACTGCCTGTACTCTCGCTTAACTTTCAAGTAATGGAAGTGCCGGGGCATACATTAGACCACATCGCCTTTTTTGGCCATGGCATTGTGTTTTGTGGCGACACCTTATTTTCGGCAGGTTGCGGGCGTTTGTTTGAGGGCTCTCCAGAACAAATGCTCCATTCACTAAATAAGCTAAAGCGCTTACCCGACGATACCTTGGTGTGCTGCGCCCATGAATATACGTTAGCTAACATTAGCTTTGCACAAGCGGTAGAAAAAGAGAATAAAGCACTCAACAATTACCAGCAATGGGCAAAGCAACAAAGAGAGGCTAACTTACCCACGCTTCCCTCAACATTAAAAGAACAGAAAAATATTAACCCTTTTTTACGCGCACATGAACTTTCAGTAAAAACCGCTGCCGAAGCCTATTGCGAAAAAACATTACAGGACGATGTTGCCGTGTTTACTGCGGTAAGACGTTGGAAAGATGAGTTTTAATGCAAATTGCTTCGTTTATAAGTAGAATACGCGGTTTGCTCAAACGCTGAGAGGTTTCTTCATAATGCAGTTGAAGTTTGTTTTGTCTCCCCTGGTTTTAGCCGTGGGGCTAAGCGGGTGTCAGATCACGGATGAACAAACCCTAGAATCCAGCACGAACGACCAGGCCTTGGCGTCGTGCAATGAATTACATACCACAGAAGAAGCGATAAGCGATTGCGAAATAGCCCGCGATGGTGTGATTGAAGTTGTGCACCCAAACGATGCCTTGCTCGATGAAGCCCAAGAAATCGTAGACACACAAAATATTGAAACCCAAGCGGTGATCACTGACGTTTGGCAACGGGTAAGTGATGGCTTACGTTTTCATATTCCTGACGATAAGCGTGTAGAATCACAAAGAAACTGGTACTTAAAGCACCCAGAATACATGAAGCGTGTGGTAACGCGTGCGCAGCCGTTTCTTTATTACATTGTAGATGAAATAGAAAAGCGGGATATGCCTATGGAGCTGGTACTTCTGCCCATAGTAGAAAGCGCATTCGACCCCTTTGCCTATTCACATGGCCGAGCGGCCGGTATGTGGCAATTTATCCCCGGTACGGGCAAACGTTTTGGAATGGAACAAACCTGGTGGTACGACGGCCGTCGAGATGTGGTTGCCTCAACCCAAGGTGCGCTAGATTACCTCACCTACCTTGCCAACATGTTTGATGGTAGCTGGTTACATGCTCTAGCGGCATATAATAGTGGTGAAGGCCGTGTTTCTAAAGCCATTCGCGCAAACAAAAAAGCCGGTAAACCTACCGACTTTTGGAACCTGCGCTTACCCAGAGAAACCCGTGCCTATGTGCCAAAATTACTGGCGCTAGCCGATATTCTCAAAAATCGCGATACCTACGCTTATGCATGGCCAGAAGTAGAAAATGTGGCCGTTATTGATATTGTCGACATAGGCTCTCAGGTTGATTTGGCATTTGCCGCCGACCTTGCAGGCATGTCGCTTAAAGAGCTTCACGCCTTGAACCCAGGTTTTAATCGCTGGGCAACGTCGCCTGAGGGGCCTCACAGGCTTGTACTCCCATTAGATAAAGCCAGTACTTTTGCTGATGCATTGGCCAAGATTGACCGTAACGACCGCCTAAACTGGGTGCGCTATACCGTAAAATCGGGCGACAGCTTAAGCGAAATTGCCAGTAAGTATCATACTACCGTTAACGTGGTTAAGCAGGTAAACGAACTTAAATCTAATACCATACGTGTAGGGCAAGCTATTATGGTGCCCGTGGCGCTTAAAGCGCTTGATGCATATTCACTAAGCCAAGGTGAACGGCTAGCAGCTACCCAAAATACGAAGCGCAGCGCACATAAAATTACCCATACCGTAAAATCTGGTGATACCTTGTGGGACATTGCGCGTAAGTATAAAGTATCCACAAAGAAGCTCGCGAGCTGGAATGGCATGGCGCCAAACGACATGCTGAAACTCGGCAAAACCTTGGTGGTTTGGCAAGACGCGCCAGCAAGTAAGAACAGTGATGCCATTATTAAGCAGCTAACCTATACCGTAAGAAACGGTGATTCGTTATCGCGCATTGCATCAAAGTTCAATGTTCGTATAAATGACATTAGTAAATGGAATAACATCAATAGCAAACGCTACTTACAACCGGGGCAAAAGCTCAAGTTATTTGTAGACGTGACTAGGCTAGACAGTACAGGGTAAAAAGTATGCTTAAAATTAACCGGGAAAATTTACGCAATAGCCATGAAACTCCCTGGTTAATTTTAGATTTAGTCATGCTAGGGGTTTTGTTTGTGAACCTAGCATGGCTAATTTTCGATGCCCTTTATGCCACTGACTTCATTTACGCCCAAATTAATACCTACTTCCCTGCGCTGGTTAACGCATACGACCCCATTCACCATAACTTTTTGCTGGTAGATTTAGTCTTTATAGGCATTTTTCTTACCGAGTTTTGCTTTCGATGGGCTGTGGCTATTGCGCGTAAAGAGCACCTTCGCTGGTACTTTTTTCCTTTCTTACATTGGTACGACTTAGTGGGCCTTATTCCCCTTGGCGCAACGCGGCTATTTCGTTTTTTACGCATATTTTCAATTTTGCATCGGTTGCACAAATTCCAAATTATCGACTTAAACCAAACGGCGATATTTCGGTTTTTTGCGTTTTACTACGACGTTTTCGTAGAAGAGCTTAGCGATCGAATTGTTGTTAAGGTACTCAGTGATGCCCAAAAAGACATTGCAGCGGGTTCACCCTTAGTTGACGATATTACCCACAATGTATTGGCGCCTCGTCGCCCTGTTATTACGCAATGGTTGGCGGGGGTGGTGAATCACTTAGGACAGTCTATTAGTAGTCAGGAACATGGGCAGGTGATTCGAGAACATGTTCGAAAAAGCGTGGGTAAGGCTGTGCGTAGCAATGCGCAAGTGTCCACACTTAACTATTTACCGGTGATAGGTAAAACCATAGAAAACACGTTAGAAGAATCGGTAACAGACATTGTGACGATGTCGCTGGTGAATTTACTCAGCGATTTAGATGCTCAGCGTATTGATCACTTTATGTCGGTGGGTATGCACGATTACACCCCCACCGCCGACGCATTAGATAAAGAAGTGCTGGATGTTATTAATGAATGTTTAGAGCTAGTGAAATCTCACGTTGCACAGCAGCGTTGGAAGTCGCAACTCATGGAAAAAGAATCGGCAGTCCCCTCGTCTACGCCACCCCGAGCGCCAAAACCAACACCGCCAGCTAAATAGCTGGCGGCTGGTTGATTGTGCGGGGAATAGGCGGTGGCTACGCTTTACGCCATGTTGTGCCACCTGCACCATCTTCAAGAACAATCCCTTTCGCAGTGAGTGCGTCGCGAGCGGCATCCGCCGCCGCCCAATCTTTTGCAGCACGGGCATCGTTGCGCTGTTTAATTAAGGCTTCAATTTCTGCGCTTTCATCATCGTCACCTTGCCCACCTTTTAAGTAAGTATCAGGGTCACTTTGCAACATGCCTAAAATACCGCCAAGCCCTTTAAGCACAGAGGCTAGCTTGCTGGCTTCCGCGGCGTTGTCTTTTTGGCGATTAATTTCACGGGCCACATCAAACAACACGGAAAAGGCCTCTGGCACATTTAGGTCATCGTTCATTGCCCCTTCAAACCTTTGCAGGTAACCGCCGTAACTTAGTTCGGTAGTCTCATCTATCACAACCCCACGTAATGCCGTGTATAAGCGCTCTAGTGCCGCTTTAGCCTGAACAATGTTATCTTGAGAATAACTTAGCTGGCTGCGGTAATGTGCCGACATTAAAAAGAAGCGTAGCGTTTCTGCATCATGCTCTTTTAGCACATCTCTTAGGGTAAAAAAGTTACCTAACGACTTCGACATTTTTTCGTCGTTCACCTGCACCATACCTGCGTGCATCCACACGTTCACGTAAGGTGTGTCGTACGCGCAGCATGACTGTGCCACTTCGTTCTCATGGTGTGGAAATATCAAATCTGAGCCGCCACCGTGAATATCAAAATGCGCACCTAGGTGCTTGTGATTCATGGCAGAACACTCAATGTGCCAGCCAGGACGCCCTTCGCCCCACGGTGACGCCCATGCAGGTTCACCCGGTTTAGCGGTTTTCCATAAAACGAAATCTAATGGGTCATCTTTGCCTGAAGCAACTTCAACTCTCGCCCCTGAGTTTAATTGATCTAAGTCTTGTTTACTGAGTTTGCCGTACTCAGGGAATTTGCTCACGTCGAACAGCACGTCGCCGCTGCTGGCTTGATAGGCAAAACCTTTCTCAACCAAACGCTCAATGATGGCAATAATTTCGTCCATGTGGCCGCTAACGGTAGGCTCTACGTCCGGTTCTGTTAAGTTTATGGCGGCAAAGTCTTCATGCATCATCGCAATAGTGCGAGCAGTGAGTGCTTCAAACGACTCGCCGTTGTCATTCGCTCGGGCAATGATTTTGTCGTCGATATCAGTAATGTTACGCACGTATTTTACGTCGTAACCTAAATGGCGCAGATAACGAACCAACACGTCGAAACTTAAATACGTGCGCGCGTGCCCCATATGAGAAAGGTCATAAACGGTAATTCCACACACATACAAGCCCACTTTCCCTTCTTCAAGCGGAACAAACTTCGCTTTTTCTCGGGTTCGGGTATTGTATAAATGCAGCATAATTATCGTTTCCTTAGTAAAATTTGGCCGCAAAGTTTATCACTGTACGCATTGAAATGGTAAGACTTTGCATGGCTTTTTAACATCACGCTTTCCCGAATTACGTGTTTTGCGTTACCATGTGTCAATGAAGACTTTTTCGTTAATCAGGACAAACAAACATGGTTACTTTTAAAACAAACTTTGGTGACATCACCTTAGAACTTTTTGAAGATAAAGCCCCTAAAACAGTAGAAAACTTTTTATCGTACGTAAAAGACGGCTTTTACGACAACACCATTTTCCACCGTGTTATTGAGGGTTTCATGATTCAAGGCGGTGGTTTCACTGTAGATATGGATCAGAAAGACACTAAAGACACTATCGAAAATGAAGCGAACAACGGCATAGCAAATGAAAAAGGCACCATTGCCATGGCGCGTACTAACGACCCTCATTCAGCTACCGCGCAGTTTTTCATTAACGTTAATAACAACGATTTTCTCAATCACACCAGTGAAAGCGTTAACGGCTGGGGATACTGCGCATTCGGTAAAGTTACCGAAGGCATGGACGTAGTAGAGAAAATTAAAAGCGTAAAAACCGGTTCACACGGCTATCACCAAGACGTACCTGTTGAACCCGTTATCATCGAAAAAGCCATCATCGCTTAATTTTCTTTCTTGGCTGCTTTTCTTCAAAGCAGCCAATTTCTACGCTAGCAGTGTTATATGCCATTTACTTACTTTATTGCCGATTTACACCTTAGTGCCGACCGCCCCGACATCACAGAGTGTTTACTTAACTTTCTGTCCCGTGACGCCAAACAAGCAGACGCCCTTTATGTTCTTGGTGATCTATTTGAAGTATGGATAGGCGATGATGACATTACACCTTTTAATACCGCCATTGCTGCCGCCTTTCATGAGGTAAGCCAGCACTGCCCTGTTTATTTCATGCACGGAAACCGCGACTTTGCTATTCGCGAGGCTTGGTTGAAGAAAGCCGGCATGTCGCTACTTAAAGAGCAGACGGTGGTCGATCTCTACGGCACCCCTACGCTTTTGACCCACGGAGATGAGTTGTGCACACGCGACGTGGCCTATCAAAAATTTAGAAAGAAATCCCGCGGTTGGTGGTGGCCAAGGCTGATGCTGGCGCTACCGCTTTGGTACCGACGTAGAGTCGCTGAAAATGGCCGAAAAGAAAGCAAGGAGAAACAAAAAGGTCTTAAGCCTGAAATTATGGACGTCACTCCCCTAGAGGTTGAAAAGGCCATGCAGCGTCATGGTGTGCAAAGACTCATTCACGGGCATACCCATCGCCCGAACATTCATTCACTCACGGTGAATGGAAAACCTGCCACTAGAATCGTATTGGGTGATTGGTATGACCAAGGCAGTATTCTGAAGGTATCCCCAAAAGAAGTTATGTTACAACATAACAAATTTAACCAATAATATCTGATACTTAGTCCATCATTCACTGTCACGAAAAATTAACAAATGTATTTTATTTCCCTTGTCAGTTCCCCAACTCAATGATGTTTAACTACAAATTTTTCTAATTTCAGTTAATTCACTCCGCAATTTCAAAACATAAATTTGAGTTAATATAACTGTCAAATAATCGTCACTTTCCCTCCCTATTGTAAAGAAAGAGCCAATTTTTTGATAATAATTATCATTATCAATGGCTTGTTATGTCTTAAAAAAGTAACAGAAACCTTCTACCAACTTAATAACAAGTAGGAAAAAACGATGACTCGTACTTGGAAAGCGACACTGGGTGCAATAGCACTTGCGGTATCGTCTGGTTTGCACGCCGACGTGCTACCTGCGAATCAAACAGACAGCGCATGGTATACAGACGCACAAGCACAACTATTAGAAAAGCTTGCTACTAACAACCAGTTTAAAGCGAAGAATGTGATTCTTTTTGTTGGCGATGGAATGGGTGTGTCTACCCTTACCTCTGCACGCATACACAAAGGGCAACTTGAAGGAAACATGGGCGAGGAAGGCTATCTCTCTTTTGAAACCTTTCCTCATACCGCGCTTGTTAAAACATATAACGTTGACGCGCAAACCCCTGATTCAGCGGGTACCATGACCGCTATGATGTCGGGCCTTAAAACCGATGTGGGTGTTATCGGTGTAGATGAAGACATTGAGCGCGGAGAATGCGCAACTGTAGAGGGGAACGAAGTTATCACCGCATTAGAATTAGCGGAAATTCGTGGCCTTTCTACAGGTATCGTATCAACGGCACGTATTACCCACGCGACGCCCGCTGCGACGTATGCAAAATCGGCTGACAGAAACTGGGAAGACATTTCAGATATGCCTGAAGACGCAGTGTCTGAAGGTTGTGTGGATATTGCCGACCAACTTGTTAACTTCGAGCGTTTTGTTGAAGCACGTTACACCGGCGTTGATATTGATGGCATCGACGTAGCCATGGGTGGAGGCAGACGCCACTTTTTACCCAATGACGCTTCAGCCAACAGCCCAGATGCTTCAAGCGATGTAGAGGGCGATCGTACCGACGGTAGAAACCTTGTGACTGAATGGCAAGACACCTATAGCAACGGCGTATACGTGTACGATGAAACAGGTTTCGATGCTATTGACACCGAAAATACCGAGCGCTTGTTTGGCTTGTTTAACGAGTCGCACATGCAGTACGAAGCCGACAGAGAAAATGACATTGCTGGCGAGCCTTCTATTGCAGAAATGACCGAAACCGCTATCAATATTCTAGATAACAACGACAGCGGCTTTTTCCTAATGGTTGAATCCGGGCGAATTGACCATGCTCACCACGCTGGCAATGCGGCCGGCGCACTCACAGACACGCTTGCGTTTGAAGCTGCGGTAACCGCGGCGGTAGAAAATACCGACCCATCAGAAACCCTTATCTTAGTTACTGCCGACCATGGCCATGTATTTACGATTGCTGGCTACCCTAAACGCGGTAACCCAATACTAGGAAAAGTGGTTAACGTAGGTGAAGAAGAGCCAGCAACAGCGTCTGATGGCACACCGTACACAACACTAGGCTACACCAACGGTAGAGGCTTCCAAAACCTGGGAGACGAAACAGATTCAGATGTGGCTTACGGCTTGGATATTGCCGCAGGTCGTGTTGATTTAACCGATGTTGATACCACCACAGCAGGGTATCACCAAGAAGCGCTTATTCCTTTGTCTTCTGAAACCCATTCTGGTGAAGATATCGCACTTCACGCAACTGGGCCAGGCAGCCAACTAGCACAAGGCGTGGTAGAACAAAACGTTGTTTTCCACCTCATTAACCAAGCCCTTGGCCTGATCAACGAATAAGTGGAGAAGAACAATGAACCTTTTTAAATTAAGTATTATTGCAATTGCTGTAGCTGGCCTATCAGGATGTTTTTTGGAAGGCGACGATGGCTCTGACGGTGTCGATGGTGTAAACGGTGTTGATGGCGCAGACGGCTCAGATGGCGCAGACGGCTCTGATGGCAACGACGGTGCAGATGGCAGTGATGGGCAAGACGGCTCAAACGGTGCTAACAGTTTAACGGTGCAAACCAGTTTAGAGGTGGGCAACGAAAACTGCCCCAATAGCGGTGTACGTTTTGACTCAGGCTTAGACACCAATGGCGATGGAGTTTTAGGTGATGATGAAATTACCGATACTAACTACGTGTGCGCGCCGGGCGTGTCACAAGTTGCCACCGGCGAGTTACTGACGAGCCTAAACAACGATTGGTTTGTTAGTGCGCAGGCAGAAGTAGAAAATAACAAGCAGGTATGGATGCAAGCCACCGGCACCAGTACGGTGAGTACCACCAGCGTGAACAATGTGAGCGTACAGGCCGTGGCCACTGACGACGTTCAAGCGCTTGCGGAAAGCCTTCGTGGTACCGCGAAGAACGTCATTCTCTTTGTGGGTGACGGCATGGGTATTTCTACCGTTACCGCAGCGCGTATTTTAGAAGGTCAGATGAACGGCCTAGACGGTGAAGAGTATCAATTAAGCTTCGACAAATTCCCCTTCTCTGGTTTATCTAAAACCTACAACGTAGATGCGCAAACGCCGGACTCTGCAGGCACCATGACTGCAATGATGAGCGGAATTAAAACCGACGTGGGCGTTATTGGTGTAGATGAAGATATTGAGCGCGGCGAATGTTCTACTGTAAGCGGTAACGAGTTAGTCACTGCGTTAGAGTTAGCGGAAATTGCAGGTAAGTCTACGGGCATTGTTTCTACCGCCCGCATTACCCACGCAACACCAGCAGCAACCTATGCAAAATCGGCTGACAGAAACTGGGAAGACATTTCTGATATGCCAGAAGATGCGGTAACCGCCGGCTGTGAAGACATTGCTGATCAACTGGTTAATTTTGAATCTAATCTTGAAGCGAGTTATACCGGCTTAGATATAGACGGCATTGAAGTTGTCATGGGTGGCGGACGTCGCCATTTCTTACCGAATGATGCGTCAGCAAACAGCCCAGATGCTGCAAGTTCTACCGAAGGTGATAGAACCGATGGTCGTAACCTTGTCACTGAATGGCAAAGCATGTACACCAATGGTGTATACGTTTATGACCAAAGCGGCTTTGACGGGGTAGATACTGAAACCACTGAACGCTTGTTTGGTTTATTCAACGAGTCGCACATGCAATATGAAGCTGATCGCGGTAACGACATCGCGGGTGAACCTTCTATTGCAGAAATGACCGAAACCGCCATCAACATTCTGGATAACAACGACGAAGGGTTCTTCCTTATGGTTGAGTCTGGCCGCATAGACCACGCTCACCATGCGGGTAACGCCTATGGCGCATTGCACGATACCATGGCGTTTGCTGAAGCTGTTGCCAAAGCCGACGAACTTACTGACGATTCAGACACCTTGATTATCGTTACGGCTGACCACGGTCACGTGTTTACCATAGCCGGCTACCCTAAACGTGGTAACCCCATCTTAGGTAAAGTGGTTAATGTAGGTGAAGAAGATGCTGCAACGGCATCAGACGGTACACCTTACACTACGTTAGGTTACACCAATGGTTTGGGCTACAGAAACCTCGGCGACGAAACCAACTCTGATGCGTCTTATCTTGAAGCCGCTGATACGGGCCGAAAAGACATTACAGATGTTGATACTACAACGCCAGGGTATCACCAAGAAGCGCTTATTCCGCTAGGTTCAGAAACTCACTCTGGTGAAGATGTGGGCATATATGCAAAAGGACCTGGTGCATTTTTGGTTAACGGTACTAACGAACAAAGCGTCATTTTCCATGTTATGGATTTTGCAGCAGACTTCGTGAGCGATGCCGATAGCGTAGTGGAATAACACTCACTGTACCAACAACAATAAATGTAACACGAGTTCATCGAAAGAAGAACGACAGTGGGGGCCCTACGGCTCCCACTATTTTTGGAGTTTACAATGCAACGTTTTTCTCTATTACTTATTGCTATATTTAGCGTGACAGCAATGAAAACCGCCAAGGCCAATACTGGCTGCACACTAAGTTCACAATCGTTAAAAGCCACTTACCAGGTGACAACCACCAGAGGCAACAGCGCATCACCAGCCACCACCCTAATGCTTTGGCGCGATGGGAACAAAGTGGCACATCAGTACCCACAAACTAACATTACTGAAACTTGGCAGCTTATAAGAGACACCCACATTAAAGCCGTGCGCTATTTTGATGGCCACAAACGCGCCATTGAGTACCAACCAAACGAGCGCATCCACGGTAAGGTAGAGAAAGATTTCTCTTATCGCTACCAGTTAATCAGTGACGGGGTGCTGGCTAAGATGGTTGAACAAGAAACCGTGGGTGAAGGCTGCAACACGGAAGTAAAAATGACGCTTAACGACCAAGCTCAGCATATTACGCTAACTTGGCTACCGGCTTTTCGGTTGATTAAAGACTTTCAGGTTGAAGCTAAGGGTATGAAGCGAGAATGGCGCCTCACCTCACTAGCACACCCAGACAAAGAAAAACTAGACACCCACGCCTTTTTCGCAGAGCGCGAGGCATATCAGTCCACTGATTATGCTGATATTGGTGACGACCATACCGACCCCTTTCTCACGAAAATGGTTAACCAAGGTTTCATTGAGGCAGGCGCGTCAGGCTTTTACCATCAAGATGGACATGCGATTGAAGGGCAACACAAACACTAGACGAAAGTATAAATAACGAATAAAACTGGTCCTTGAGACTGTAACTAATTTTGTGTAACTGCCTATCTCAATTTACTCTATAGAGAGTTAAGGATAGGCAGATGAACATGAATAAGTAAGAGCTTGAAGCTTTCGCAAAGGAAGCGGCCAAAGGCATTAAAACACCTGAAGACTTAAACGAATTTAGCCAGATGTTGAAGAAAATCACTGTTGAAGCGGCTTTGAACGCAGAAATGGATGAGCATCTTGGCTACGAGAAACATCAAAAGTCCACGTCATCAAACAGTCTCAACGGTAAGAGCAGCAAACGCGTTAAAACCGAAGACGGTGAGTTTGAACTCGATACTACCCCCCCTACATTCAACTTTACTAATTTTACCAATTTGGTAAAGTTGACTATCATACATGTACGAGAACATAGGTAGATATGCATGAAGACAGTATTGGTTACGGGTGGCTCAGGTTTTGTTGGTAGTCATTGTTTAGCGGCAGCTCTAAACGGTGGCTTTATTGTAAAAACAACTATCCGCTCACAAGAAAAAATCGCTATTGTGAAGGAGATGCTTTTACACGCTGGTATAGATGATTTTAGCAATTTGGTATTTCATATTGCAGATCTTGAGCGCGACGATGGCTGGGAAGAAGCTATGAAAGGTGTCGACTATGTCTTACATGTTGCCTCTCCTTTCCCATCTAAGTCGCCAATAGAAGCAGAAAAGATAATAAAACCATCAGTCGAGGGAACTTTAAGAGTACTTAAACTGGCTTCAGATTGTGGTGTTAAAAGAGTTGTACTGACATCATCTTTCGGAGCAATAGGCTATGGACACCCCAGATCCAAGAATTTTTTTACGGAGAATGATTGGTCTCCGTCTGATTCAAAAGATATCAGTACCTATATAAAGTCTAAAATCGAAGCAGAAAAGGTAGCTTGGCAATTTATCAAGGAAAGCAAGTCTAACCTGCAACTTACGGTGATCAATCCTGTAGGTATATTCGGACCCATATTAGGTAAAAACCTGTCCAGCTCCATACAGCTTATTCAAGGTATGTTGCAAGGGAAAATCCCTGCAATACCTAAGGTAAATTTTGGCGTAGTCGATGTCCGAGACTTAGCACAACTCCATATAAAGGCAATGCAGAATCCTATCACTCAAGGAAAGCGAATAATTGCCTCGGCGACTGATTGCCTACCAATGATTGTTATCGCTGAGACGCTTCGCCAGTGTTTAGGTGATCAAGCTGACAAAGTTCCGAAAAAACAGCTACCGGATTGGTTTGTAAAGTTGTTTTCCTTCGTAAATCAGCAAATGAAAGAACTGGTGCCCGAACTCGGCAAGGAAAAACACTTGGATAGATACAAAGCTGTTGAGTTGCTCGACTGGCAGCCCCGGACCATTGAGGAAACTCTGAATGACACTGCGAAGAGCTTGTTCAATTTCGGTTTAGTTTGACTGGGAAACAAAGGTGAATATTTTTAAAGTAATGACGGTTTTTTAGCAAGTAACCCAGTCTACAGCGGTCCAATAATCCCAGACGAACGCCTAACACCTTTGGATTCGGGATTTGATCATGCGACAACTGCGATGAATGTGATTAAAGGTATTGAGCTTACAGGACAAACTATTGTTATGACCGGAGGTCATAGCGGAATAGGCCTCGAAGTGACCCAAGCATTTACGAGTGCTGGGGCAAAAGTTGAGACCTTATCAAAAAACCTAGAAATGTCATGCCAACTACACGTTTAACAAAGGAAAATCTACGGATCAACCATCATTGATTTTAGACTTGGGATAGAATTAAATGAAAATTGGAAGTTTTTAGCTTTCATCCGAAATTCAAGCGATGAGTACTATGGATGTTCGCAGTTAGAGCACAGAATACCAGTATACATTTTACCGCAATGGGGCACACCTACGGATTAACCATGAGCTACAAATATTGGTAACGCAGTAGTGCTAATAGCAATTCATTATAAATAAAAACCTGCAATTAAAGGAAAAACAAATCATGACGGAGCATTCACTGCATAATAAAACGCAAACAAGGACGGACACCAAGATTTTAAGTACCGCCCTCACAGTTTTCGGGCATTACGGCTATAAGAAAACTTCAATGGAGCAATTAGCAAGAGCAGCAGATCTCTCTAAACCTAGTTTGTATCTGCATTTTTCCGGTAAGGAAGATATCTTTATCGAATCCATGAGGTTTTATCTCAGCGAGGGATTGGGGAAAGTTGAATGTTACTTAAAGGACAAAAGTGTTTCTTTTAACGAGCGATTAGTAAACGCCCTAGACCACTGGTTTGGCAGGAATATCGACCTGTTCCATATCGACCCACACGAGGTCATCACCGTCGGAAATAGAATTGCATATTCCGAAGTTGAAGAAGTGAAGATGAAGTTTATTGGTTTCATTGCAACTGCAATTTCAGAAAACAGCAACATTAACGGGATCAGTTTAAAAACATCCTCCTTGGAATTGGCCAATGTAATCTTCTTGTTTGGGACGTGCTGGAAAGAAAATAAGCAAACACGGCCAGAATTCAGGAAGAACCTTGAGCTATTTGTAAAAGTTCTCTTTTAACTGAAAACTGTTAATTTTGAAACTTATAAGTGTGTGATTCATAGACATCGTTTCAATATACTATGGCGCTATGAACAAAGAAATTAAACAACGTTTAAAGTGGATTGAGCTTTACGAAGAAACCAATAATGCGGGCCTAGTTTGTCGTCGGTGTGGAATTTCTAGACCCACTCTTCGAAAGTGGTACAAGCGATACAAAGAGAAAGGACTAGACGGCCTACAAGACGTTTCTAGACGCCCGCACAGTTCCCCTAACACTAAAATTGACAATCAAATTGAAGACTGGATTCTCAAACTCAGAAAAGATAGAAAACTTGGTGCCAGAAGAATTCAAAATGAGCTGCTTCGCGAGCATAACTTTCAGTTATCGCTTGCTTCAATTCACAAAGTGCTGACCAAACATGAGGTAAAGCCAATAGTTTTTCAGCGGAAGAAAAAAGACTTCATTCGATACCAAAGACCTATTCCTGGCGACCGAGTTCAGATGGATACATGCAAAATTGCACCAGGGATTTATCAATATACTGCTGTTGATGATTGCTCTAGATATCGCGTGTTGGACGTTTTCAAACGTAGAACGGCAGCCAATACTATTACCTTCATCGATAAGGTAATAGAAGAAATGCCATTCCCGATACAGCGAGTTCAAACAGATCGCGGAACGGAGTTTTTTGCTGAAAAAGTACAGCTCAAATTGATGGAGCATGGCATTAAATTTCGACCTAATAAGCCAGGCTCACCTCACTTAAATGGCAAAGTTGAAAGGTCACAAAGAACTGACAAAGAAGAGTTTTATTCGACCGTTAATTTGAATTTGGAAGAACTCAAAAATGAAACGTTACCTGAGTGGCAGCATTACTACAAATGGCAACGCGCTCACGGCTCATTCAAAGGTAAAACTCCAATGGATATAGTATGTGAACACCTTGAAAAAACACCGCTCTGGGAAGACGTTCACGCTAACTACGAAACTGAAAATGAGCGTATTCAGCTATCAAATTATCAGCGTGATCTTCAACTACGAAAAGTGAAATGATGTCTATGAATCACACAGATAAAGCGGTGTCCATTCCAAGTTATTGAATTGAGTCCTTTAAATTTAGTGCAACTTTCATATCAAGCGTTCCAACTTCGCTACCAAACTTATTAATTGTATGTTCAAGTATTTCACTTGCCTCTCTGTTTCTTTTTTCTAATATTAGTAATTTAGCTAACGACGTAGCTGCTCGTAGTTCCCATCCTAAAACCCTTTGCTCCTGCGCTATCGCTAGTGCATTACGGTATTCTTGCTCAACCTGCTCAATCGGCTCTCCATTTGCCTGATATATCATTCCTCGGACACGACAAACTTCAGCAAACTGGTACTGTTCGCCTTGAGTTCGTGAAAATTGGTGGGCTTCTTCTAATATTGACAAGGCTTCATCGCCTAGATTGACCGTACTCAAAGCACGGGCAAGAACGAGTAAGAACTCAGTGGAGAGAACTCTATGTTGCTCTTTTGAAAGCGTATTGAGTCCTCTTCGAAGATCGTCAATGCCGATACGCGGATCCCCCTTTAAAACTGCCAAGTATCCTCGCATACTGACACCAACAGCCAGATAGGGTTCCAAAGAAAATTCTTTGGCGTTTTTGATCAAGCGAGTGATACGAATGGTGGCCGTTGATATATCTCCAGACCATAAAGAAACAGTTGTTGTGGACATTAACGCGATACATAAAGCAACACCGTAGTCCCTAGATTCAGCCACTCGAATAGCCTCTTTACAGACCTGCTCAGCTTTAGACGGAAACCCCCGAAGCCAAAGCACGCGAGCCAAGACAATTAACCCTCGGGTAAGGTGATCAAACCCAAAAGCATCTAAATAGAATGTTTCGGCAGTTGACCTTCTCATTGCTTTTTCACAATACTCATGAGCAAGCGTCTGATCGCCACACAAATGTGTGGCGACACCCATCATCCATTCCGCCATCGCAGTAAAATAATCGCTATGAATTTTATCTGAAACACGTATCGCTTGTTCTGAAATCCCCATTAACTCTTGAAACTCGCCGGTACGAGATTTATAGATGTGTAAGCCAGCGAGAAGTCTAAGCTCAGCCTCAAAGCTGTCTAACTCACGTGCCAGTTCAATACCTTTGTTAATTGATTCCAGTGTTTGCTGTGAATTCCCCTTGGTAAACATAACTGAAACCGCCAGTCCCTCCCAAAGGGCTAACTCGACGTCTGTGTTTCGTTCATCAGCTGCCAAGCAATTTAAGGCTTGTTGAGTCCAATTTAGGCATTCCTTTAACATTGACCTTCTTAGTAGCACTGGGGTTGTCAAAGCAACAAGTTTGGATACATACGCTTGGGTAGAATTGTCTTGCAAGCTACTCTCAATAGATGCACTAATATTACCAAGTACATCCTCTAGATCATGGCTCACCACGGAACTGCGCTCATACCCATCATTTTTCGACCTAGCTAAAACAGCAATGAGGTACTGACGATGCTTTATTTCTATGGTTTGCATTTCGCCACTCTCACTAAGCTTTTCAGATACATAGCGCAATGTGGTAATAAGTAGCCGATACCCCCCCTCTATAACGCCATTGGCTCTTGAGATTAACGACTTGTCACACAGACTTGCAATTGATAGTTCAACATCATCTTCACTCAACAGGTCATCGCAGATTACTTTTTTCGCCGCGTTAAGAGTAAAAGCTCCGACGAATATAGACAGCCTTACTATTACCATTCGATCTCGGCGCTCTAGCAGTAAAAAACTCCACTCAACCATCGCCTTAAGCGACTGATGTCTGTTGATAGCGTCTCGTCGACCTGTTAACTGAATATTTTTTTTGCTGTTAATTAAGATAGATGTTCCGTCAATACCGTGCTGCCCTACGCGGCTACCAGCCAATTCAATTGCGAGTGCATTGCCATCTACACTTTCGCAGATTTTTGCGGCTAACTTAGCGTCGTTATCGCTGAGTTCTCGACGATAACCACTCGAAATCGCTCGCTCCATGAAAAGCTGAACTGCTGGCCACTTCGTTATTTCTTTTGCTGTTAGATCTGGTTCTTGTGGTGGTAATTTCAAAGAGCCTAAAGTAAAGACTTCCTCTCCTTCAACCTTTATTGCTTCCCTACTGGTGGTCAGGAGAAATAGCTGAGGTATTTCTCTAAACAGTTTTCTGAGAATAAAAGACACGTCATCAAGAAGATGTTCACAATTGTCTAGCAATATTAGCGTTTGTTTGTCTTTTAAGTGTGAAACCATTGATGCAACTGCATTCTGGCCTCTTAAAGATATTCCTAAAGACGACACTAATGCCGTTTCAATGAAATCTCCACGGGTCACAAGTGCCAGATCCACGAAACAAACATCCCCATAGATTTTTTCGTCGAGCGATTTTGCAATATTCAACGCCAAACTAGTTTTACCCACACCACCTGGACCAGTAATACTCACAAACCGTTTCTTCAATAACAGCTCTCGCACTGCTGAAACTTCACTTTCTCGCCCAATTAGTTTGGACAGAAACTTTGGTAGGTTCGACTTCGTTGAGGTCAACAGTGACTCTTGGTTAATGATTTCTACCGGCTCAGTAAATAAATAACCTCTCCTTTGTACGGTTTTAATGTATTCAGTGTCAGCACCATTTTCGCGAAATAATTTTCTCAAAGACGCGATATTGACTCTAAGGTTTGCCTCTTCAACGAAAAGCTTTGGCCATGCCCTAGATATTAATAATTCTTGCGATACAACTTGACCAGAGCGCTCCAAGAGCGCGACTAAAATGTCAAATGCTCGTCCCCCGACCTCCAATTGGTGACCGTTATAACTTACATTTTGACCGTTGAGATCAACCAAAAATCCAGCAAATTGGTACTTAACGGGCCTACGCCCACTATGTTTATCGGTTGTAGCAAACTGGTCGGTGTCGGAAGTCATTATCTTCTCTGCCATAAGTTTTCAACGGATGGTCACGTTAAAAATATAACAAATACAAATTTGCTGCCACCTCGAAATTGCAAGAGGTTAAACCATGTTCTTTACAGTAACTTTCAAGTTTTTACGTGAAGCTTCGTTCCATCCACCTATATTCTTAGTCTGAGAATATAGGTGGATGGCGGTGTATCAAGAGATGCCAGTAGCCGATTCCTGATTGCAGAATCCTCAACCATTTTGGAGCAAAGCATGAGTTACAGACTTATTAATAAAGTGATATTGATTACAGGTGGCACCAGCGGTATTGGTCTAGCCTCAGCCAAAGAATTTACTTCACAAGGGGCGATAGTGTTTATCACCGGACGCCGTAAAAGTTCCCTAGATGACGCCGTTGCAACTTGTGGACCTCGTGCAATAGGAATTCAAGCGGATGTCTCTAATTTGGAAGACTTAGACTCTGTGATGAACACAATCATTCAGCAAGCAGGTCACATTGATGTTGTTTTTGCGAACGCCGGTGGTGGTGACATGTTGCCGCTGGGTACGGTTACAGAAGAGCACTTCGATAGTATTTTCGATACAAATGTAAAAGGCTTACTTTTTACAGTTCAAAAAGCCTTACCTCTGATGAAGGATGGTGGCTCCATCATTCTGACGTCCTCCACAACCGGAGTCAAAGGCACTGAAAACTTCAGTGTTTATAGTGCCAGTAAAGCGGCGGTTCGAAACTTTGCACGTAGTTGGTTGTTGGAACTTAAACCACAATCGATACGTGTCAACGTTATCAGCCCTGGCCCTATTCGAACGCCAGGTTTAGGTGGGTTGGCGCCAGAAGGTCAACAAGAAGGCTTATTTGATTTCTTGGCGACACAGGTACCTATCGGTCGCTTAGGTCGACCAGAAGAAATCGCAAAAGCGGCACTCTTTCTGGCTTCAGATGACAGCAGCTTTGTAAATGGCATCGAATTATTTGTTGATGGTGGCGCAGCGCAAGTTTAAGGGGGCTCGTTGCTAATTGGAGATGAAGATGATTAATTTATACACGTGGTCAACACCGAATGGGCGTAAGGTATCGATAATGCTAGAAGAGCTTCAGGTTCCTTACCAAGTACATGCCATTAACTTGTCGAAAAGTGAGCAATTTACCCCAGAGTTTCTGCGCATTTCCCCCAACAACAAAATTCCCGCAATTGTCGAC
>Ga0208934_1000233_pt1 | contig 34067 bp, 29 predicted proteins | sample MalvirDeepMed_s2_FD_184243 | JGI IMG/M metagenome (GOLD analysis project Ga0208934, IMG submission 184243) | Marine viral communities from the Global Malaspina Expedition - Malaspina viral metaG DeepMed_s2 (SPAdes) (version 2) | ecosystem: Environmental > Aquatic > Marine > Oceanic | place... | reverse complement strand
ATAGGCCTTTCGACCCATAACCCCGGACAGAAGCTACGCTGTCTGTCAATATGTCAATGAACTTTTTTCTGTTCCTCGCATCCAGGTTTTACCCCGAAAAGCGGGTGCAAATATAGAATGCTTTTTTGGCTTCCACAAACAGGGAGTGAAAAAAATTTGCTTAAAAATTTCCTAAAGACACAAGTGCTTGTCTGCGTGAGGCTTACAATCCGAACTTTTGAAAAAATCACCCCCGAATTGGCAAGTGTCTCGTAATCAGCGACAGACATATTCCCACCCCGGGAGTCACGGTCCACCCCGGAAAACGGCAGGCGGTCAGGAAAAGAAGTTCCAAACCAGCCCGAAGCGGATGACAAAATCCCTGTAGGGATAGTCTGGCGCAGAATAATAGTTATTACCGGAAAACGACGAGTTAAAGTGTTCCGCCTTCAGATAAATCCTGGTTTGCCGGATCCTGGCATTGATAAAGAAGTCCAGCATCGGAAAACCGCCGAATTCCTCCCGGTCCTGTACGTAGAAATCCCCGAGCAGCGGATTGTACGCATCCATATAGTACGAGGTGAAATACCGGAAGGTAATCCCGGTTTGCAGGAACATGGCCTTTTTAAAGACGTCACTGGAAAAATAAAGCGTATTGCGAGTTACCAGCCTCGGCACATTCAATACAGCCGCATCCTGATCCACCTCCTGATAGAGGAGGGTGTTGTTCAGGGCCCATTTGCCCAGCTGGAATTCCTTCTGGTACTTCACCCGAAGGTGGGTGATGCGGCCCGCCTCCTGAAAAGGGCGCACAAAGGCCTGCTCCTCTCCCGCTGCCAACTGGTCGGCATCGGCCTCCGAACGGAAAAAGGAATAGTTGTCCGTTGAACTGAGTTGTGCCCTTAGAGACCCCAGCCATTCGGAACGCACCTCCCCGAAGAGGCTTTGGACCTGCTCGTTCTCAAAGGCGCCCGAATTATCCCAGTTGTAATTCAGGTAATCCGACTGGTACAACAGAAAGTTGAAATCGGGCTTCCGGGCGCTGTGGTGGATGCCCGCATGCAATTCCAGGGATGTGCCCAGGGGCAGCGTCACGCTCGCATCCAGGTAGGAATCCGTCAGGTCGCCCCCAAGCCCGAGCCCCCCGTCTGCCTCCAGGGTAAGCGGCCCGAAGGACTTTTTCCAGGCAGCCCCGGAAACCAGCTGCTGCCCGGGCAATTGGTTTGGGATCGTCCCGGTGCCTGTCTGCAGGACACTATTAAAGAAATAGGTGTAATCAAAGATGGTAATATATCCTTCGAGCCGACCCAGCCAGCGGTTCTCCAACCCCACCCCGAAGCGGTTGTCAAACGTCTTCAGGTAGGCCTGGTCCCTGACCGGCGTCACCAAAAGGTCGCCGAAGTATTCGGTGGTATTGTTGTTCTGGGAATACTGGTACCATTTGGTTTCATAGGAAAAACGGTGCCTCAAAAACAAATTCCCCATGCCCGGGATGCTGTCGGCACCCTGCCCCAGAAGTCGGAATTCGTGATCTAGGAAATACCGTTTCCCGTTGAGTTCGTTCTGCACGTTGCTAAAGCGGACATCAATCCGGGAGCGGTCCTGGAAATCCGGGTTCCCGGATTCAAATTGATCCGGCGCATTCAATAGCCCGCCATTTTCCTGCCCCTGGATGTCCTGTGCAGCCACGTGGGCCAGGAAGCGATAGCGGCCATCCCGGGTCACGTAGTTGGCAGTGGCACGGAAATTCCCCGATTGGACCTCGTCTTCCTGATATTTCCCCAGGGACCGGAAACCCTTAAACGCGATGGATACATTCAGGCGGCGGCTGAAATTGGAGGTGAGCATGGCGTCCAGCAACTGCCCCTGCTCAAAAGTGGTTTTAAAGAACAGGTCCGTCATCGGAGTAGCGACGTTGTAGTAGCGGATATCCGACGCCTCCATATAATTATAGTGACGCGCCCGGGCACCCATCCTGGGAAACAGGGACTCCCGGTTCAGGTCCACCCCCAGCCGGTTGTAGGGCTGCCCCACATTCGAGAAGGGCATCAGTTCAAAATCGTCGCGCCTGAGGTAGTTGTAACGGTATTCCTTCTGGATGGTGAGCGTGGTATCCAGGTAGGTCGTATCCCGCTCCTGGGTAATAATCTTGTAATCCTTAATGGTGATGGCCGCTTCCGCGCGGCCGGGCGGGACATTCGGGGGAAGTCTCTTTTCCCGGGGCGGGATGGAATCATTCTGGAGGGCAGGCCGGGCCGGGTTGTCCTGGGCCAGTGCCGGATGCAGCACGAGAGCCGATAAAATCAGCAGGCAGTATCGCATAGGGCTTTTCTTCCCCGCAAAGGTACCTTTTTTGTTCCTAAGTATATGTGAAAGTTTCCCTGCTTCCGGCTGGCCTGGCATCTCCCGTGGGGTTTCCCCTGCGGAGGGAAACCAACCGGTTAACGCAAAAATTTGCTACCTTGGAAGGCTTTACGCATTTTAGCAAAAAAATTGATATGAATCGCATACTATTCGTTACCTGCCTCCTGGCAGCAGGGATTGCTCAGGCCCAATTCAACCCGGGCGCCCCCTGGATGCGACAGCTCGAAAAAAGTAAGGGGGCCACCGCGAAAGCCTCCGGTCAGCGCTATACATTGCCGGAAATCTCCGCTGCCTTCGACGCCTACTGGTCCGGGCGGGACTGGGAAGCCAGGGGAAGTGGCTTCAAACCGTATAAACGCTGGGAAAACTACTGGCAGTACTTTGCCAATGCGGATGGTTACCTGCCGACCGCCAGGGAACTCTGGCAGGCCTGGGAACGCAAAGCAGACCGTACGGGATTTGACGTGAACCCCGTCAGTGCCTGGACCTCCGTGGGGCCTTTTGCCCCCGGGATTTTTGCCGGGCAACTGCCGGGTACGGGACGGTTGAACGCCGTAGCGGTAGACCCGAACAACCCGGACACCTGGTATGTGGGGGCTCCGGCAGGGGGCATCTGGAAATCCACCGATGCCGGGGGCACCTGGACAAACCTGTTCGACAATTTCCCGCAGATCGGCGTCTCGGGGATCGCCATCGACCCGCAGAATTCAGACATTATCTACATAGCCACCGGGGACGACGACGCAGGGGATTCCTTCAGCGTAGGGGTTTTCCGCTCGGACGACGGGGGCGTTACCTGGTCCGAAACGGGACTGAATCCGGAAAACACGAGCGTCAGTACGCTGATGAACGAAATCGTCATCGACCCGACGGATTCCAGCACCCTTTGGGTGGGGACCACGAGCGGGTTGTTTAAATCGACGGATGCCGGGGCGAACTGGTCGAATGTGCAGTCCGGCAATATCAAAGACTTCAAACTCAAACCCGGCGACCCCAACACGGTGTACGCCGTCACCAACAGCCGGTTCTACAAGAGTACGGACGGGGAGACTTTTACGCTGCTGGAGAACAGCGCCCTCCCGGAGGAATCCGGCCGGCTTGTCCTGGGGGTGTCCCTGGCCGACCCGAACCGGGTCTATGTACTGAGTGCGAACACCTCGGCCGAGGATTTCAGTTTCCAGGGGTTGTACGAGTCTACAAATTCCGGGGACAGTTTCAGTGTAACGCTGAATTCCGAAGACCTGATGGAATCCAGCCAGGCCTGGTTTGACCTGGCCCTGGAGGTATCCCCCACCGATGCGGACGAATTGTATGTGGGTTGCCTGAATATCTGGAAGAGTACGGACGGGGGGGATTCCTTCGAAAAACTCAACGAGTGGTTTGTCAACGACGCCGCGTACACCCACGCGGACATCCACACCCTCCGCATTTTTAACGGGAAGCTCTTTGCGGGAACCGACGGCGGCCTTTATGTGACGGAAGATGGGGGCGAGACTTTTGAGGACCTGACCAGCGGCATGGCCATCGGACAGTTCTACCGCCTTTCCGTTTCGGGATCGGATGCAGGGATCATGACGGGCGGCCTGCAGGACAATGGCGGACAGGTACTCGGGGCGGCCAACTGGAACAACTGGCACGGGGGAGACGGAATGGACAACGTCATCGACCCAATGAACAATTCCGTGGTGTACGGTTTTTCCCAGTTCGGCGGGGTACTTTACCTCTCCACGGACGCCGGGCAATCCATCGGCTTTTTGGGATCGCCTTTTGACGATAACGGCAGACGGCTCCAGGGCAACTGGATCACCCCTCTGGCCATCGGGCCGGACGGCACCGTATATGCCGGTTACGATGCGGTCTATAAGCTAACCGGGAATGCCTGGGAAAAGGTTTCCCTGGGGCTCGGGAATACGGTGGAAGACGTCGAGGTGTCCGCCAGCGACCCGCAGGTACTGTACGCCGCCGAAGGGAGCGACCTGTATTTCAGCGAGGACGGGGGCGAGAATTTCCTGAAGGTAGCCACCCTTCCGACGGAAATCGCCGACATCGCCATCCACCACGAAAATCCGAATATCGCCTGGGCGGTGACTTCCGACCGCGTCGGGGTTCCCCAGGCTTTCCAGCCAACCAACCGGGGGGTGTATAAAATCACCGTCACAGGGTCCGACGGGGAAGTGGAAGAAATCACGGGCAACCTCCCTCAAGACCAGGCCTATTTCTCGATCGTCCACCAGGGGCGGCACACGGACAACCCGGTCTATGTGGGTACGAGTCTGGGGGTATACCGCCTGGACGATACACGAACCGAATGGGAGGATTATTTTACCGGGCTGCCCAGTGTGGCCGTCAGCGACCTGGAGATCAGCCTGGACGACGAGATCCTGACAGCATCCACCTACGGTCGGGGCGTCTGGCAGTCGCCCATCCCGGTACAACAGCCCGACAACGACCTGCGGTTGTTGTCCGTGAGTCCGGCTTCCGGCTCCATCCTGTGTACGACGGATGCCATCCCGCAGATTTCCGTAGAAAACAAAGGGTTGAACAGTATCAGCCAGGTAGCGGTAAGCTATCGTGTCAACGGCGGGGCGCTGAATGAATTTACCGAAACCATCGACCTGGCGAGCGGGGCAACCGGAACCATCGACCTGCCTGCCATCAATATCGGGGGAGCGGGCGAAATCCTCCTGGAGGTGTCGGCCACTGTTTCCGGGGATGCTTTTAATGAAAACAACGACGGCCAGGTGCGATTCTTTACCAACAATACGGCCGGGCCGAATGAGCGGAACGATTTTGAAGATGCCGCGGACGATTTGGTGGCCTTTAACGCCAACGGGGACGGCAGTGAATGGGAACGGGGCGTACCCCAGGGGGAAGTCCTGAATGCGGCCGCCTCCGGCACCCGCGTATACGGGACAAACCTGGACGGCGACCACGCGGATGCCACCAAGGCGTTCCTCCTGACCCCCTGCTATGATTTCACATCTTTCCTGGCACCGGTGCTGCGCTTTAACATGGCGTACGACCTGGAGGTGAATTTCGATATCGTCTACGTGGAATATTCGACAGACGGCGGGGATACCTGGAACCTGCTGGGTTCTGTCGACAGCCAGCCCAACTGGTACACGAGCAACCGGACGAATGCGAGCAGCGGGGCAGAAGACGACTGCCAGAATTGCCCGGGCGCCCAATGGACGGGAACCGACGACGAGATGAAGGAGTACGCCTACGATTTTGCCCTGAATGCCTCCCTGGGGGAGACCGACCTGACAGCGGAAGCAAACATCGTCTTCCGGCTGGTATTCCACTCCGATCCGGCTGTAACCCAGGAAGGCGTTGTGGTAGACGATTTGGGGGTTTCCGGGCTCATCGACGATGAGGACGACGACGACGACGGGGTCCTGGACGAAAACGACAACTGCCCGCTTACCGCCAATGCGGGGCAGGAAGACGGAGACGGAGACGGGATCGGGGATATCTGCGACAACGACGACGACAACGACGGGGTACCGGACAACCAGGACAACTGCCCGCTGACCCCCAATGCAGACCAGGCCGACCAGGATATGGACGGGATCGGGGACGTGTGTGACGATGATTCGGACAACGACGGCGTGCCCAACACGGCCGATGCCTGCCCGGATACGCCCCAGGGCACCACTGTAGACACCTCCGGCTGCGAAGCCTTCAGCCTGCCGACGGAAAACTTCCGGGTGCGCACCACCGGGGAATCCTGTATTTCCAGCAACAACGGCACCATCCGGGTGGAAGCGGTGGAAGCCCTGGATTATACAGCGACGCTGACCGGGGATGCAGGCACCTTTGAGGAGTCGTTTACCGAGGCAGTAACTTTTCCGGACCTGCCGGCCGGGAGCTATCAACTCTGTATTGGCGTGGTGGGTCAGTCAGGATATGAAATCTGTTTTGATACGGCGATTGACCAACCCGAAGCGCTGTCTGTCAGTTCGCAGATCCGCACCCTGGATCAGGAAGTGGAACTCGAACTTAGCGGGGGGACGGAATACATCATCCAGTGGAACGGGAAAACCTACCGGACTGACGGGGGAAGCATCCGTCTGCCCATCGAAAAACCCAGTAACGAGCTGTCGGTTTCCACCGGCCTGAGTTGCCAGGGCACCTATACGGAAACGGTAGTGGTCAGCAACACGCCCCTGATTTACCCGAACCCCGTGGGCAACGAAGATCTGAATATCTACCTGGGCGGCACGGCTTCCGGGAATGCGGAAATTGCCCTCTATGCACTCAGCGGCACCCGCGTACTGGCCAAGCGTATTCCGGTGGCAGCCTCCGAAATGCTGATCAACATGAGCGGGTATCCCGCCGGGGTCTACATCCTGAATGTCCGGACCGGGGATTCCCTGAGAATCTATAAAATTGTGAAGAAATGAAAATTGTAAAAGGCATTACCGGGAGTTTATTTTTCCTGCTGCTCGCGTGCGGCGGCGGTGGGTCCGACGACCCCGAGCCCGAACCCCAACCCGATCCGCCCTCGGCGGCAACCCTGATTTTCCCGGGAAACAATACGGAGTGTACCGAAGGGGAAATCATTAGCCCTACCCAGAGCCGGATCACTTTTCAGTGGAACCTGTCGCAGAACACGGATAGCTACGAGCTCATAGTGCGCAACCTCAACACGAATTCCGAGTTGAGCACCACCACGAATACCAATGAGGCCACCCTCTCAGTAAACCGCGGCACCCCCTACCAGTGGCAGGTGGTGTCCCGTGCCAACGGGGTCAGCGAAACAGCTGCGAGCCCTACCTGGCGCTTCTATAACGAAGGCCCGGGGGTAGAAAATTACGCCCCCTTCCCCGCCCAGGCCATCGCCCCGGCCCGGGGCGCGCATCTGGAAACGGCCTCTGAAGTTACCCTGGAATGGTCCGGTTCGGACGTGGATGGCGATATCGAAGGATACGAGGTTTTCCTGGGTACCGGGCCGGGCGCCCTGGAATCGGTGGGCACCACCGGAGCGGGCGAAACGACCCTGACCGTGCCGGTTGCCGCTGCCACCACTTATTACTGGCGGGTGACCACATCGGATTCTGTCGGCAACTCCTCGGAATCGGAGCTGTTTGAATTCCTGGTGCAATAAACCAACACTTCCCAGAAACTGACGCGGATGCTCGAAGCCTATTACAGTTGCGCCCTGGAAGCCGGCACGGACGAAGCCGGCCGCGGGTGCCTGGCCGGGCCGGTTACGGCAGCCGCTGTGATCTTACCGGAGCGTTTTGAAGACCCGCTCCTGAACGACAGCAAGAAGCTCAGCGCGGACCAGCGGGAACGATTGGCGCCGAAAATCCTCCGGGAGGCCCTGGCAACCGGGGTGGCCCATATCCCCCCCGCCACCATCGACGAAATCAACATCCTGCAGGCATCGCTTCAGGCCATGCACCGGGCCCTGGACCAACTCGGGATGCGCCCGGAAGCCATCGCGGTAGACGGGAACCGCTTCCTTCCCTATGAGGGGATTCCCTACCAGTGCCTGGTCCGGGGGGATGGGCGGTACCTGAACATCGCGGCGGCCTCCGTCCTGGCCAAGACGGCCCGGGATGCCCGCATGCGGGAACTGCACCGGGAATACCCCCAATACGGCTGGGACCGCAACAAAGGGTATCCCACACGGGAACACCGGGAGGCCCTCCGGAAACACGGGCCTTCCCCCTATCACAGGCAAAGCTTCCGGTTGCTGCCGGAGCAATTGAAATTCCGGTTCTAGGTGCTACATTTGCCTAAAAAGAACCCGATTTTGAAGATTCCCGGCCTCGTCCTGCTTGCATGCCTTCTGACCGCATTGTCCTCCTGCGTACAAAGGGACAGGGATTCGGCAAATCCCTGGGGCCTGATTCCCGCGTCTTCCGATGTGGTTTTGCAGCTCCACGACGTTGAACGATTCCGGTCCGAATACCGCAATAACGGGTTGCTACGGCATTACCGGGAAGTATCCGGCGGGAATCGCCTCTTCGGGGTACTCGACCAGGTGCTGGAACTCGAGCTGGGTCCGGGATGCCTGGTGGCCGTAACCGGAGACCCGGGCGAAGACCCCCGGTGGCTTGTGGTTTTTGAAGAGGTTTGGCAACCGGTCCCCGATTCCGTCGGGGCCGCCGGGAGCAGCCCTGTCGGGACGCCTGCGGATTCGTCCGGGCTGGTAGCGGAAAAAGTCGGAGCGATACGCCTGTTGAGCAATTCGGCCTCCCTGATAGCGGAGGCCACCGGGAATGAAACGGATTCGGGGAACCCACTCCTGCGGGCAGCACGGACTGCGAATCCCCGGACTTCCGCCTCCCTGTTCCTGCCCATGGGACACGCGCATCCCCTGGAAGCGTTCCTCCTGGGCAAAGTATCCGGAAAACCGATTGCGCCGGGCGCCGCCTGGTCCGCCTTCGACCTGCAATTGCGATCCGATGCCCTCCTGTTCCAGGGCATTGAAGTACGTCCGGACAGTCTCTGGGACAACCGGGCCATCCTCAGGGGTATCCCTGCGTTGCCGTTGGGGGAAGTTGCCAGGGTGCCCCCGGCCGGAACCTCCGCGCTCTATACGCTATCTTTGGGAGACCCGGGCAAGTTCCTCCAGAACCAGGAGCGCATCCTCGGCAGGCCGAATCCGCATCCCGGGCTCCTTGAAAGTGTGGAACACCTCGGGGTGTTCAACCTCTCGGGCGAAACCCTGGCGGTCCTGGTGAGCGTCAATCCCACGGCCGTGATCGATGGCCTCCGGCCTCAGCTGGACCAGCTGGACTCCTTCCAGGATGCCGGCGTATACGCCCTTCGGGATCCCGCAGCGCTGATGGCTGCTTTTGACCCATTGCTAAAGGGCATCCCGGAGCCGGGTTTTTTAGGTGCTTTTGGCAATTATTTTGTCCTGGGGCCCAGCCTTGAAGGCGTCCGGAATGTCATCAGCTCTTACAAACGGGAAGATTCGTACGCCGCAAACGGCACCTATGACCGCCTGCAACCCTTCCTGGCGTCAGAATCCACCTCCTTCGTACTCGCCGACCATCCCGGGGAGGCCGGTTTCCTGACCGACAGCCTCTCCGTGCTGGGGCTCCCCGAACCGATTGCGGGTGAAATGCCTTCGGATTACCTGTATAGCGCCCAGCTGAATAGCTCGGAAGGCTACGACCTGCTGGAATACCAGTTCCGGAAAAAAGACGACCCGACGGGCAGCGGGGCCTCGGTGAGCCTGGCCTTTACCCGGAAACTCGAAGGACAGGTAATGGCCGGGCCTTTTATGCTCAGGAACCACCGGACAGGCGGCATGGACCTGGCCGTCCAGGACGACAGGAACCAGCTTTACCTGTATTCCGCCAGCGGGGACCTGTATTGGAAAAAGGAACTGGCGGGGCCCATCCAGGGGGCCATCCATCAGGTAGACCTGTTTAAAAACGGCCGCTTCCAGATGGCTTTTACACTTCCCGGGGCCCTGATGGTGCTGGACCGGGACGGAAACCCCGTTGCCCCCTTCCCCAAAAAATTCGAAGGCGGGACGCTCGGGCCCCTGGCCCTGTTTGACTACGACAACAACCGGAATTACCGGCTCGTTTTCAACGACGGGCAAAAGATCTATATGTTCGACGGTCAGGGGCGCGATGTGAGTGGGTTTAAATTCCGGGATGCCGGCAGCCCCCCAATCGGCCCGCCGGATCATATCCGCATCGGCAGTCGGGATTACCTGGTCTTCCGGCTGGAAGACGGACGCCTGAGGATCCTCAACCGGGTGGGGGATACGCGCATACGCGTCGAGGAGCGATTCGACTTTTCCGGTAACGGCATTTACCTTTACCGCGATAAATTCGCCTTCACCGAGAAATCCGGCAACCTGGTTACCATCGACACCCGGGGCAGGATCAACCGAACCGCCCTGAACCTCAACGCGGATCACGGCATGTATGCAACGGCCCATACCCTGACGCTGATGAACGACAACGTGTTCCAGGTCAAGGGCAACCGCGCAGAGCTCGAACTGGGGGTATACACGGCCCCGCGAATTTTCTACCTGTACGATATCATCTATGTGGGCGTTACGGATATCCAGACCCAGAAACTCTACCTGTTCCGCAGCGACGCTTCCCGCCTGAAGGGCTTCCCCGTTGAGGGAAACGGCCTCCCCGACATGGCGGACATGGATGGGGACCGCAACCCCGAACTGGGCGTCAAATTCCGCGACAGCCTGATTGCCGTATACAGGATACAGCGGTAAGCAACCTGCTGCCATCGATACCATTTTCCCCGCGGATTATACATCCAAAACGGTATCTGTACATCTGTTTTGTATCTTTAGGAGAATCGTTAAACCACAAAGAACACACCGATGAAAATGCTTACCTCCGGGATTCGGATTTTCCTTACAGCCGGCTTATTCCTGCTGTATATTCCGGATGCCAACAGCCAATTTTTAAAGAAACTGGGCAAACGGGCGCGGGAGGCTGCCGAGCGCACTGTGGAACAGCGCGTGGACGAGGAAGCCACCAAAAAGACGGACCAGGCCCTGGACAGTATTCTCGAACCCGGATCCGGCGGCCCGGCGGAAAGCCCGGCACCCCCGATAGGCGGAAACGAGCCCGATGCCGGCGCCGGCAGCGGAAACACCCCGGCTGCGGGCGGCGGGAACAATCCTTCCTCCAATAGCGGAACCCCTTCTGCCGCATCGGGACCCAAGTCATTGGAGGTATATAGCAAATTCGATTTTGTCCCGGGGGACGAAGTGCTTTTTTACGACGACTTCGGGGACGACTTTATCGGGGATTTCCCGGCCAGGTGGAACACGAACGGGGGCGGCCAGGTGGTTACCTTCGGGGACGACAGCGGCAAATGGCTCGAACTCGTATCGGGTAACCGCACCTACTATGTCCCCAATCTGGACAACCTGCCCGAGGACTTCACCCTGGAATTTGACTTGCAGGCATCCGGCATGGACCGGCAAACATCCTCCACGGCCGTCCTCCAGGTGCTCCTGGACGACAACGGTGGGTTTGAAAAAGGATCGGATTACGTCCTGGCCAACCTGCCGATGGTGCAGTATACCCCCGGGGGTATCCGGGTACAGAACCTGATCAACTCGGAACGGACCATTTCCAATACCGTAAAACTGGATATCCGCGAAAACATCCAGAACCGGCCGCATATTTCCATCGCGGTCAACGGAGAGCGGTTCCGCCTGTATGTTGACGAAAATAAGCATATCGACATTCCCCGGATGATCGGCCCGGGCGGGCCCCTGTCCCATGTGAAATTTCAGCTGACGGGGGTCAAATCCGGCAAGGAGAAAGTATTTATTTCCAACGTGAAGATCGCCAAGGGAGGCGAGGACCTGAGGCGAAAACTGCTCGCCGAGGGATCCATCTCCACAAACGCCATCCTCTTCGATTCCGGCTCGGCCAACCTGCAACCGAGGTCCATGGGCGTCATCCGGCAGATTTCCCAGGTCCTGCAACAGGACGGGGGCATGTCGCTGCAAATCGTGGGGCATACGGATTCGGACGGAGATGCCGACGCGAATGTGGCTTTGTCCCAGGCGCGGGCCGAAGCGGTAAAAAAGGCGCTGGTAGACGTGTACGGCGTAGACGCAGGCCGTCTGAGCACCCTGGGCAAGGGGGAGTCCGAGCCGGTCTCCGACAACAACAGCCCGGCCGGGAAAGCACAGAACCGTCGCGTGGAATTCATCCGGCAATAACCGAAACACCCTCCTCTACAGAGGGTGTCAATTCACAGATAACAAACAGATACGCAACCAAATAAAACTTGAGCAAATGAACCTTATTCAGAAACCCGTTCAATGGATCTCCACATTCGTCTTGGCCCTCTGCCTTTTGCCCGCCGTTTCCACGGCCCAGGAATGCAGCGCATACTACCCGCTACAGGAGGGCGTGCGGATGGAATACACCATGTACAACCGGAAGGACAAGGTAGAAGGCACCCAATGGCAGGAGGTGACCGAGGTAGCCGAAACCTCCGAGGGCCTGGTGGCCCAGATGAATATGGGTTTCAGCGACAACAAGGGCAAGAATTCCTATGAAACCTCCTACGGCATCACCTGTACGGGGACCGCAATTCGCATCGACTACGAATCCCTGCTTTCCGGCCAGATGATGGAGCAATTCGGAGATGCCGAAGCGGAAATCACCGGCACGGACCTGGAGTTGCCCAACAACCTGTCCGAGGGGCAGCAGCTCCCGGACGCAAATGTCTCCATGAAGGTAAAAATGAGCGGCATCAACATGAATATGCAGGTGGACATGACCAACCGGAAGGTGGAGAAAAAGGAAACCGTCAGCACGCCGGCGGGCGAATTCGATTGCTACGTGATCTACAGTGAAACCCAATCCAAGATGATGATGGCCAACCAAACCTTCCCGCAACGCACCTGGCTGGCGGAGGGCGTGGGCATGGTCAAGTCCGAGAGCTATAACAAAAATGGCAAGCTTACGAGCCGGATGGTCCTGTCTTCGATTTCCCGTTAGTCCGGCGCGAAATCCCGGGGGATATCAATCCGGCTGCACGGGGAGGCTTTCCGCCCCGAAAAGTTCCGAAAAATGGGTGAGCAATTGCTGTTTCACCTCCCGGGTGGGTATGTGGCGCCCGAGTTCGGCGCTGAGGGAAGTCACCGATTTGTCGCGGATGCCGCAGGGAATCATCAGGTCAAAATAGGCGAGGTCCGTATTGATATTAAAGGCAAAGCCGTGCATGGTAACCCAACGGCTGGCCCGCACCCCCAGGGCACAAATTTTCCGGGCCCGGGACGTACCGGCATCCAGCCAGACTCCTGTTTCCCCTTCGGACCGGACCCCTTTGAGCCCGTACCCGGCCAATGTCCGGATCACCATTTCCTCCAGCAGGCGCAGATACTTGTGGATATCCGTGAAGAAATTCTCCAGGTCCAGGATCGGGTAGCCCACAATCTGTCCGGGCCCGTGGTAGGTGATGTCCCCGCCCCGGTTGATATGGTAGAAGGAGGCGCCTTTTTCCCGTAAAACCGCCTCACTCACAAGCAGGTTGGACTTGTCCCCGCTTTTCCCCAGGGTATAGACATGGGGGTGTTCCACAAAGAGGAAGTGGTTGGGAGTGGCATCGGAATTCCCCTCCCGCCGGTTCCGGATTTTCCGGTCCAGGATGTCCCGGAACAGGGACTCCTGATACTCCCAGGTTTCCTTGTAGTCCCGGAAGCCGAGGTCCTGTACCTGTACCTTTTTGTTCATGCTGCAAAGGTACGCAACCTAAAGATATCGTCCGGGGTCACTCCTCGAGTTCCACCCGGATATCCAGGACGCCAGGATCCCTCAGGTACTCCATGAATTCCACCTCCTGAATGAGGGTTTTTCCATCCATACTCAGGGTGGCCGTCTCGGAACTCGCAGAACGGATCCGGGAGGGGAAATGGATTTTGAGCGTATAGGTAGAGCCGGAGAGAAACATTGCGGTACCTTCCAGGCTGTCCAGGCGCTGCCTGTGCAACACGGAATCGGTGATTTCGGAGCGGCGGCTGAACACCCGGTCGCCGAAGCGATAGGATACCCGCGTACTCTCATAGATTTCCGGGGTCCCCGGCATGGCCCCCGCATTGGGTTCCGGATCCAGGGAGCCCGCCCGCTGGAAGGCGTTAAAGGACTCTTCCACCTCAGCCAGGCTGGCAAAATCCCTTTCCAGGGTAAAGAGCATTTCCCCCGCTGCCGGGTTGCTCTGCATACGCAGCCGGTAGGGTTCCAGGCTTTTCAGTCGCTCCTGCTCGGCCAGCGGCAGGGTAGCGATACTGTCCTTTTTTTCTTCGAGGATTTCTGAAAAATATACCACGGAATCCATGGCCACACTCGTGGAGTCCAGCAGTTCCTCCCCGGCCATCTCCAGCATCCCCGAGCCGTCGAAACTCAGGGCGATGGATCCGGAACCGTCCGGCTCCAGGTAAATTTCCTCGGTCAAATTGCAGGCCCCTGCAACGGCCAGCAGGGCCAACAGGGTGCCATATCGGATTGATTTCATACGCAGAAAGGCAACTGCTGCCGGTTTGGTTGCCCGGCAAGATGCGAAAATGCGGCTAATTCGGGTTATTCAGGATGATCAGGGCTGCAATTACCCCGGGGACCCAACCGCATAGTGTTAAAAGTAACACAATCAGGAAAGAACCGCAACCCTTTCCGATAACCGACAAGGGCGGGAAAATAATGGCCAGTAATACGCGTAAAAAACTCATGACTCGGGATTTGATCGATGCACTTATGGGACGCACTTTTGTCGCAATTGTTACAATCATTTCACGCCTGCCCTGCCGGTTTCCGCAATGGGCCTGCCTGCAAGCGAGTCGACTCATTGGCAGGTTGCCCCATTCAACCTATATTTGCAGGGCTTAAATCCTTGAGAATGCAGCTTTCGGAACAAGAAATCATCCGCCGGGAAAAACTCCGGCAACTTCGCGAACTCGGAATCGACCCTTACCCGGCCGAAAAATACCCTGTGGACACCCTCTCCTCCTCCGTACGGGAGAACTACGAGGAAGGGAAACACGTGGTCATGGCCGGCCGGCTGATGTCCCGCCGCATCCAGGGAAAGGCCTCTTTTGCAGAATTGCAGGACAGCGCCGGACGGATCCAGTTGTACTTCAACCGGGACGAAATCTGTGAAGGGGAGGATAAGTCGGCCTATAACGACATCTATAAAAAACTGCTCGACATCGGCGATATCATCGGGATCGAGGGGGAGCTCTTTAAGACCCAGGTAGGGGAGAAAACGGTCCGGGTAAAGCGGTTTACGCTCCTGAGCAAGGCCCTGCGCCCCCTGCCCCTGCCCAAAAAGGATGCGGAGGGGAAGGTTTTCGACGAGTTCAACGACCCGGAACAGCGTTACCGCATGCGGTACGTGGACCTGGTGGTAAACCCGAACGTCCGGGAGACCTTTGTCAAGCGAACCAAAATCACCAACAGCATCCGCCGCTTCTTTAACGAGAAGGGCTACCTGGAGGTGGAAACGCCCATCCTGCAACCCATCCCGGGGGGTGCGGCGGCAAGGCCCTTCCAGACCCACCACAATGCGCTGGGCATTCCGCTCTACCTGCGTATCGCCAATGAACTCTATCTGAAAAGGCTCATTGTCGGGGGGTTTGACGGGGTATACGAATTTGCCAAGGACTTCCGGAACGAAGGGATGGACCGGACCCACAACCCGGAATTTACCGTCATGGAACTCTACGTGGCCTACAAGGATTACAACTGGATGATGGAGACCACCGAGCAACTCCTGGAACGGGTAGCCCGGGAAGCCAATGGCAGCACCCGGGTCAGCGCCGGGGGGGAAACCATCGACTTCAAGGCGCCCTACCCAAGGGTCCCGATCCTGGATGCCATCAGGGAGCACACGGGGATCGACGTGGATGGCATGGACGAAGCCGCCCTGCGGGACGCGGCGGCCGGCCTGGGGATTGAGGTAGACGAGAGCATGGGCGTGGGCAAGCTGATCGACGAGATCTTCGGCGAATGCTGCGAACACCACTATGTTCAACCCACTTTTATCATCGACTACCCCAAAGAGATGAGCCCGCTTACCAAGGCCCACCGGTCCAAACCCGGGCTTACCGAGCGGTTCGAACTCCTGGTCAACGGGAAGGAGATCGCGAACGCCTACTCCGAGCTGAACGACCCGATCGACCAAAGGGAACGGTTTGAGGAGCAATTAAAGCTCTCCGAGAAAGGCGACGACGAAGCGATGTTCATTGACCGGGATTTCCTGCGGGCACTCGAGTTCGGGATGCCCCCGACTTCCGGGATCGGGATCGGGATCGACCGCCTGGTGATGCTGCTCACGGACAACTCCTCCATACAGGAAGTATTGTTCTTCCCCCAGATGAAACCGGAAAAGAAGCCGCTGGAGCTCAACGACGAGGAAAAAGCCATTGTGAATATCCTCCGGCCTGCCGCCGAAATGGATCTCGGCATCCTGAAGGAAAAGGCCGGCCTGAGCAACAAAAAATGGGATAAGGCTACCAAGTCCCTGGCTAAAAAGGGGTTGTTTGAGGTGTCCAAAACGGAAGACGGCCTCCTGGCCCGGTTTAAAGCTTGATCTTCAGGCCCCGCCTGCCGGCACGCGACTCTGCTGGCGTGTTGTGCCCGGGCGTCAAAAGAATTTCGCCATTGCCAAAAAAATCCTAGTTTAGGGGGCGCGAACTGGCGATTATGAACCGAGCTTCTCAGATCGGCCTCCTGGCCGGACCCATCGTTTTCCTGCTGCTAACAAGTTTTTCGGGCCACCTGATTTCCGATATGGGCGACAAGGTGCTGGCCGTCGCTGCCTGGATGATTATCTGGTGGATCACCGAAGCCGTTTCCATCTCGGTGACCGCCCTGCTCCCGCTGCTCGTTTTCCCCTTGCTCGGGGTAATGGACCTGGCGGACGTGGGGGCCAATTACGGGAGCCCGATCATCTTCCTGTTTTTCGGGGGCTTCGTCCTGGCGCTTGCCCTGGAGAAAGTCAATTTGCACAAACGGATTGCGCTGAGCATCATCCACCGAACGGGAACCAGCCCGGACCGGGTTATCCTCGGGTTTATGATCGCCACTGCCGCCCTGAGTATGTGGATCAGCAATACGGCGAGCACCGTGGTCATGCTCCCGATCGCCATGTCGGTGATTGGCCTGCTGATCCGGGACCAGGACGGGTTTACGCCGAAAGACCGGAACTTTGCCCTGAGTGTCATGCTCGGCATTGCCTTTTCGGCAAATGCAGGCGGGATCGCCACGGTGATCGGCACCCCCCCGAATTCCGTACTGATCGGGCTCCTGGAAAACGAATACAATACGGAAATCTCCTTTCTGAAGTGGATGACCCTGGGCCTTCCGGTCTCCATCATCCTGATTTCCATCTCCTACTGGGTCCTGGTCAAATGGATGTTTCCGTGCAAAGGACTCGCTTTCGGCACCTCAAAAGACGTCATCCAGATAGAACTCGAGAAGCTCGGCCCGGCAAGCGGGCGGGAGAAAATGGTCCTGGTCATCTTCGGGATCACCGTTTTCCTGTGGATTTTCCGCACGGTAATCAACGGGATCTTCCCCGGGCTGGACCTGACCGATACGGCTATCAGCATGTTCGGGGCCCTGGCGCTTTTCTGCGTCCCCTATAATTTTAAGAAGGGCTCTTTTATCCTGAAGTGGAAGGATACCTCCCGCCTGGCCTGGGGCATATTGATCCTGTTCGGAGGGGGATTGGCACTCGCCCGGGCCATGTCTGCCAGCGGCCTGGTAGACCTGGTATCCGCGGCAATTGCCGGCAGTGAAATGAGCGTCCTGTTTACCGCCTTCCTGTTGATTGCCCTGATGCTCTTTATGACCGAGCTGATGAGCAACGTGGCACTGGTAGCCGTACTGGCACCCGTGGTAGCGGGGATTGCGATCGGACTGGACATCCCCATCCTGCACCTGCTCATCCCGGTGACCATTGCGAGCAGCTGCGCATTTATGCTGCCCATGGCCACTCCGCCGAATGCGATCGTATTTGCCAGCGGGTATATCCGCGTGCACCAGATGGCGCGGGCCGGGATCATCCTCAATTGTATTTCCGTCGTGTTGCTCGTACTGCTCTTCCAGTTCGGGATCCCCTACTTTTTCTGAACGCACCCGGTATTTGTCCCGCCGGTCGGGTAGTTCCAGGTCGCCCCTGAAATAGTTAAGCCCCTGCCATGGCAGGGGCTTAACAGCTGACTAATTCAAATAACTGACAGAAAATGAGATTATTCCATCATCTACAAAAGCACCTTGCGTAGAGGAGCCTTCTACAAATATAGACGGGAGTTTCCGTGAATTGTTACATACAGACAGGGGTTTAACGAATCTTTGGCCAATTGTTAAGAATCTTTTGGAAAAGCAACTGTAGGGTAAATCCGACAAAATGTTCGATTTCATCGATTAACTGTCAGGCGGGCAACCCGATTCGGGACCTCTGCGACCCTTTGCCCACAAACCAGGTGCCCTTCACATCAGAAATCGGCCAAAAGACAACATCGCTACAGGTGGTATAGGGCATTCCCCTAATTTTGATAGTAACCTAACCCCCTGAAACCATGAATTACAAAACAAAAAGCCTACTGTATTTCCTGGCCTTCGCCGCAAGCGCACTGATCTATTATACTTCTGACCATCCTGCAGGCGACAACCAACCCGGGCAAAATGAAATTGCCGCCAAAACTCCCGTCGAAGATGAGTCTTCAGCAACTTTCTGAGTTATTCCCGGAACGTTAAACATCTGCCAAATACACAGTCGGGATTAAACCCCCGGCTCCTTTCGGATTCTAATTACCAGAACCCTAAAAGAAAGAAGTATGAAAAATTGGATTTTTACAGGACTGCTCTTCCTGGGCCTCTCCCTCAGTGCCCAGCGCGGTCCCCGACCCCACCACGCACATTCGGATGCGCCAAAACTCACCAGCGAACAAATCGCCACCCTGCAGAGCAAAAAGCTTACCCTGGCGCTCGACCTGAGCAAGAGCCAGGAGAGCCGGGTCCGGGAACTCCTCGAAGGACGGATTGCTGCTAAACGCGAACTTTTCAACCAACGGCGTGATGGCGCGGATTCCACGGGAATGCGCGGGCAACGGCCGAATTTTGACTCCATGGACGAGCGCCTGGATGATCAGATCGCATTCCAGCGCGAATTGCAGGAAATACTCAGTGAGGAACAATACCAGCAGTGGAAGGAAATGCGCCACCACCGTAAAAAGCCGCAGCGGCATGCCAGGCGGATGCACGGAAAAAGCTAACAATGAGAACAGGGCACGGCCCTGTTTTTTTTATACGATTCCCGAAATGTGCGCGTTAGAAAATAAAGACATACCCGTATTATGTGCCGTTTCCTGAAAATTCTCCTAATCGCCACCCTGGCCTTCCAGGCAACCGCCCTGAATGCCCAAAAGAACAAAAAGGACAAAAAGGACAAAGCCAAAATCACTGTTGCGGACCTTCTTGCCGAAGCCAACGCCCAGGCCGATATGCGCACTGCGGAGATCGCCGATGAATTCGGCATTACCGCCCCCGAGGAAAAAAACAAGATCAAACAGGCATGCCGCAAATACTACAGGGGCCTCGTCCAGTTAGAACTTCGAAACTCCACTAAAAACTCCAGCAGTTACCAAAAGCGGCAGGAGAATATCCGCAAGGACTATTACCGGGCGCTGCGCAAGGTACTCCCGCAATCCTGACGCCCTAGTCTTTCAGGGCACCGGCGGCTGCATCGATGGCCAGGTCCAGGTCTTCAGCAGTCAGGGCATCATTGAGGAAATAACTCTCAAACGCACTCGGGGGCAGGTAAACGCCCCGGTTGAGCATGCCGTGGAAATAGTTGCGGAACCGGTCGTTATTGCCCGTAGCCGCCGATTCAAAATCCCGAACTTCCCGATCCGTAAAGTGTACGGAAATCATCGAACCGAAACGGTTGATCCGGTAGGGGTGTCCGGCTTCCTGCAGGACGTGCTCCAGGCCTTCGTGCAGGTAGGCGGTTTTCGATTCAAGGCGGCTGAACACTTCGGGATCTGCCTCAATGGCGCGCAACATCGCCAGGCCAGCACCCATGGCGAGCGGGTTGCCGCTCAGGGTACCCGCCTGGTACACCGGGCCTTCCGGGGCCAGGTGCGACATAATTTCGGCAGGGCCTCCGAAGGCGCCTACCGGCAACCCGCCACCGATGACTTTCCCAAAGGCTACAAGGTCTGCGGAGATACCCAGGGCTTCCTGGGCTCCGCCGGCTGCCAACCGGAACCCCGTCATCACTTCATCAAATATGAGCAGCGCCCCTGAATCGGTGCACAGCTGGCGGATGCCTTCCAGAAATCCCGGCTCGGGCGGGATACACCCCATGTTCCCGGCCACGGGTTCCAGGATCACGGCTGCCACCTCCCCGGGATTCGCCTCAAACAACCCCTTTACGCTTTCCAGGTCATTGTACCGGGCCAACAGGGTGTCCCGCGCTGTCCCCTGGGTTACCCCCGGGCTGTTCGGGCTGCCAAAAGTCACCGCCCCGCTTCCGGCTTCTATCAGGAAGGCGTCGGCATGGCCGTGGTAGCACCCGGCAAACTTGATGATTTTTTCGCGTCCGGTATAGCCCCTGGCCAGGCGGATCACGCTCATACAGGCTTCCGTGCCGCTATTGACAAACCGGATTTTCTCGATGCCGGGTACCATGGAAACGGCGAGTTCCGCCACTTCGGTTTCCAGGGCCGTGGGCATACCAAAGGAAGTGCCCTTTTGTGCCCTTCGGGTGACGGCCTCCACCACGGGTGGAAAAGCGTGCCCAAAGAGCAGGGGGCCCCAGGAGGCTATAAAGTCGATGTACTCATTGCCATCTTCGTCCGTAAAACGGGATCCCGCTGCTTCCCGGACAAATACCGGGGTGCCCCCTACGGATTTGAACGCCCGAACGGGGGAATTCACCCCTCCGGGCAATACCCGGCTGGCCTGCCGGAACAGTTCGCTGCTGCGCTTGTATCGCATATTACTTATTGTTGGAATCGGCCCGGACTTTCAACAACTGCCCGATTGCCAGGGCGCTGCTGCTGAGCCTGTTGATTTTCATGAGTTCGTCCACGGACATGCCGTAGCGGCGGGATATGGCGTACAGGGTATCCCCCGCCTGCACCCGGTGCGTATTGTAGATCCCTTCGGACACCGTAACCGGCGCCTTCCGGCGTACCATGGTACCCAGCACTTCGGCGTCATAACGCTGCAGGTTGTACCGTTCAATCAACCCGATGAGTTTCTGGGGGTAACGGCGGTCCGTGGCATAGCCCGCCGCCTTCAGGCCCCTGGCCCAACCCCGGTAATCGTCGGGGTCCAGGGTAAAGAGTGACCCGTAACGGGACCGGCTCGAAAGGAAAATACTGTGGTCGCGGAAGGAGTACATCGGATGGTTGTATTTCCGGAAGCATTCCCCCCGTGCGTCATCGTCGTGGGTGGCGTAGTCGCCCTCCCAGCCCGTATGGCATTTGATACCGAAATGGTTGTTGGTCTTCCGGGTGAGCTCCCCCATGCCGAAACCGCTCTCCAGCAGGCCCTGGGCCAGGGTGATGCTCGCCGGGATCCGGTAAGTCCGCATTTCGCGCTGGGCAATTTCGGCAAAGGTCCGGATGTACTCCTCCGGCGATCCGATCTCAAAAAATACGAAATCCCCGGTGTCTTCCGGCAAGTCTCCGGATGGGGCCGACACGCTCTTCTGCCCCGTCAGCGCAGGGTTGGCCCGCGAGGCCCGTTTCTTGCTCCCGCAACCTGTAAGGAGCCAACCGGCCAGGCATGCAAACAACAATATCCTTCTCATAGTTGCAACAAAGGTAAGCCCTTTTTCCCCAATTTCAGGTTCATGCCCCGGATTCCCTGCAACCCCCCGGTGTGGATGGCGAGGATCCGCGTCCCCGGTTGAAACTGCCCCCGTCGGGTTTCCTCCAGGATGCCGTAGAGCATTTTGCCCGTATATACCGGGTCCAGGGGCACCCCGGTTTCGGTTCGGAAATCATTGATAAAACGGACCAGGCGGGCATCGATTCGGGCATACCCCCCAAAATGAAACTCCCCGGACAGTGTCCAGTGTTTCCCCGGAATCCAGTCCCGCAAGCTGGCTTCCAGGCCGGATGCCTTTAGCGCTGCATATCCGCGGACCTGCTGCCCCGGCACTGCTGCAGCCGCCAGTCCGGCCAGGGTGCCCCCGGTGCCTACGGGGCAGCAAACCCGGTCGAATCCGGCATCGGCCTCGCCGAGGATTTCGGCACAGCCCCGGACGGCCGCCGGGTTTGTCCCCCCTTCCGGGAGCAGGTAAGCCGGGCCAAATTGCCCCAGTAGTTCCTGAAGGTATTCCGGGGATTGGCGCCGGGCATAGTCCCGACGGGAGACAAAATGCAAATGCATGCCTGCATCCCGGGCATCCGCCAACGTAGGGTTCAGGGGGGAAACCGCCAGCTCGTCCCCGCGGATGACTCCGATGGCCCGGAACCCGAACTGCCGTCCCGCGGCAGCCACGGCGTGGATATGGTTGGAAAAGGCACCCCCGAAGGTGAGCAGGGTTTGGTGCCCGCCCCGTTGCATCTCCCGAATGTTGTACTTGAGTTTTCGGTATTTGTTCCCGGACAGACCCGGAAATAATTCATCTTCCCGACGGATCCAAAGCCGGACGTCCCGCTCCCGAAGTATGGGAAGGTCAATCTCGCAGGTGGCTGCCTCCGACATCTTAGGATGGCTCAAAGAGGTAACGGACAAAACGGAAGGCGCTGCGGTTCTCCAGGTACTCAGCATCCCTTTCGTGCCAATAAGCCTCGCGTTCAAAACTGATATTCCTGTAGGCCCGGTAGGTATCCAGGTAGCAGATGCAGCGGATGGTCCATTCAACCGCGTACCACAAATAGAAAAAGACCACCAGGAGTTCTGCCTGTTGGCGCAGGTGGATGCGTTCGTGGTTGATCAGCACCCGGTCAGCCTTCAGGGCCGGGTTCCGTAAAATTATAAACGGCCAGAGGGAAAGGCCCACATAGCTCCGGTAGAAAAAATGTTTGAAAACCAGGATCATACCGTTTGCATAACGTACGCTTGTAAAGATAATTGTTAAAATCGGACGAACGACATTGCCCCGTTCGCTATCCGGGAAAACGATTGTCGAATCCATGAAGTCCTTTGTGGAATCCATGAAATCCTTTGAGGGATCCATGAACTCCAAAGCCCCGACAACGCAGGGCACGGGCGAATTTTAGTAAATTTACGAAGGAACCCCATCCGGATGCCATGAAGGAACCCGAACTGCCGGAAGACGCAGATTTTTACTGGACCCCCGAAGGGTACAAGGTCTTTACCGCCCGGTACCACCTGAAACGGGGCTATTGTTGTGAAAGCGGTTGCCGCCACTGCCCCTACGGCTACGACCCCCGCACCAATACGCAACGCGGCGGCAAGGGCCGCTGATTGCTTCCCGGACCATCGCCAGCCGGCAGCCACTGCCGACACGTGCATTTCCGGGGGATTCGGCACGGTATTTGTGCCATTATTTAAAAAATTGCTGATTAAATTGAAGAAACTATGAGACCCATATTGAAAACCACATTCCTGCTGGCGGGTTTTGCCCTGCTGGCCAGTTGCAGTTCGGTCCGCGTCGCTTCCGACTACGACCGGGACGCGGATTTTTCCCGCTATGCTACCTATGCTTTTTACAAAACCGGGATCGACAAGGCGCAGATCTCCGACCTGGATAAAAAGCGAATCCTGCGCGCTATTGATAATGAAATGAGCTCCCGGGGATTTGTGAAATCGCAGAACCCGGACCTGCTTATCAGCATCTTTACCACGGAAAAGGACCGGGTGGATGTTTACAACAACAACTTTGGCTGGGGCTGGGGTTGGGGCTGGGGCTGGTACAACCCCTGGGTCTGGGGGCCGGGCGGCTGGAATTACGGCCCCACGGTAACCACCCGTACGGAAGGCACGCTGTATATCGACCTGATCGATGCGGAGGCCAAAGAGCTCGTCTGGCAGGGCAAAGGGACCGGCATCCTCGGGAACACCTCGAACATCGAAAAGAAAGAAGCGCGCATCCGGGCCTTCGTATCCCGAATCCTGGAGCGCTATCCGCCGGGTGGCGTCGCTGCCAACTAACCCTTGTTCTGGCCTTCCGCAAAACCCAGAACCCTGCCGCGGCAGGGTTTTTCCGTTTTTCGGGTTACCCTTCAAATTCGTATCTTTAAATAGCGTGAAAACTAATCTATGAGCTACGAAAGCAACCCGATACTGGACCGCCTGCCCAGACACCTGAGGCAATACATCAAACCTCAGAACTACGACGATTACACCCCTATCGACCAGGCCGTCTGGCGCTATGTAATGCGTAAAAATGTAGATTACCTCAGCCGGGTGGCCCACCCCTCCTACCTGCCCGGATTAAAGAAAACAGGGATTTCTCAAGACCACATCCCGAACATGTACGGCATGAACCGCATCCTGAAGGAAATCGGCTGGGCTGCCGTGGCGGTAGACGGGTTTATACCGCCCGCGGCCTTTATGGAATTCCAGGCCTACAACGTGCTGGTCATCGCTTCGGATATCCGCCAGCTGGACCACATCGAATACACCCCGGCCCCGGATATCATCCACGAGGGGGCCGGCCATGCCCCGATTATTGCGAACCCCGAATACGCGGAATACCTGCGGCGGTTTGGCGAAATCGGATGCAAGGCGATATCCAGTGCTCACGACTACGAGGTTTACGAGGCTGTCCGTCACCTGTCCATCATTAAAGAGGCCACGGGTACGGACCCGGAAGAAATCGAAAAGGCCGAGGCCCGAATTGACGAGTTGCAAGCCCGGGATGTAGCGCCCAGCGAAATGTCCCTTATCCGGAACCTGCACTGGTGGACGGTGGAATACGGCCTGATCGGCACGCCGGAAAACCCGAAGATCTACGGGGCCGGCCTGCTTTCTTCCATCGGGGAAAGCAGTTGGTGTATGACCGACAAGGTGAAAAAAATCCCCTATTCCATCGAAGCGGTGCGGACTTCCTTTGACATTACCAAGCCCCAGCCGCAATTATTTGTAACCCCCGACTTTGCCTTCCTCAGCCAGGTTCTCGAGGAGTTTGCCGGAACCATGGCCCTGCGCAAAGGCGGCCTGGACGGCATCGAAAAACTGATCCGCTCAGCGGCCCTCGGTACGGCTGAGTTCAGTACGGGCCTCCAGGTTTCCGGGGTATTCACCGATGTGGTTTCCCACGACGGAAAGCCCGTTTATATCCAAACCCAGGGGCCCACGGCCCTTGCCTATCGGGAAAAACAACTGATCGGGCATTCGACGGCCCACCACCCGGACGGTTTCGGCGCGCCCGTGGGCAAGCTTAAAGGCATCAACCTGGCCATTGAAGACATGAGCCCGCGCGATCTGAAGGCCTACAAAATATATGAGGGGGAACGCGTACGCCTGGAATTTGAAGACGGGGTGGTCGTGGAAGGCGATATCGTCACGGGGACCCGGAACCTGCAAGGCGAGATCATCCTGATTACCTTTTCGGACTGCCGGGTGACCCATGCAGGCCGGGAGCTCTACACCCCGGACCTGGGGCTCTACCATATGGCAGTAGGGGAACAAATAGTTTCGGCTTTCAACGGGCCCGCCGACAACGCGAGTTTCGACCGGGTGACACACACCCCGGAAACCACTACAATCAAGCCCAGGAAAAGCCCGGAACGCTTGCGGCTGGAACGCCTGTACGGCCAGGTCCGCGAATTCCGCGAGGGAACCAACACAACCATCTCGCGCAACAAGGTGCTGCGCGAACTCAAAAACCATTTCCCAGAGGACTGGCTGCTCCCGGTGGAACTCTACGAACTGGCCAAAGGCGGGAAAGACGCCGATTTTGCCGGTGAAATCCTGGACCACCTGGAAGCTGTCAAGCAGCGGCGGCCCGAAATCGGCCACCTGGTTGATGACGGGGTATCCCTGGCCCGGGGAGAAACGGTTACTTACTGAGCGCCTCCCGGTTCTCCGGGGTGTCCAGAAGCTGCGGGATGGGTTCCTTGCGCCTGGGAAGATAACTTACCGGATATTCCCTCCCATTGCGCCGCACGACCAGTTCTACTTCTTTGTCGGTAGCCCCCATGTAGATGCTCCGGGATAGAACCCGATCCCCCTTGCGGACACCGGAGGCAAATGCCGCGGATTCCGGGTCGACTGAAATAACGGAGTCGCGCTCCGGGCTGAAAGTAAAGCCCAGGTGGAACAGGTCGGCACCCGTTTTAAAATCCAATTCCAGGTCGCGGAAGTAATCTTCCAGGGGCAGGAGCTCCCCGTTTTCGATGTATTTGTGAAAAAACGGCTGCAAATCCTCCACCAGGTAGGCATTGGCACGCTTTACAAAATGGCCTCCGGAAAGCTTAAACCCCTTCTCCCGGCTGTCCTTCAACAAGTCCCGCATCAGGTTGTCCAGGCTTTTGCGACGTTCGGAAACAGCCCGGATCTGCTGGTCCAGGTAAAACGCAAACAGGAATCCGCGATAATAGGGGAGCTTTTCATAATCCCGGCTGCTCCAGAAATTTTCATATGTAATATCGCTATTGGGGGCCGTACGGACGGGGGAGGCTGCCAGTTGCCGAATTTTCTCGTTCACCGCTTCGATGTAATACCCCCAGTCCTTCCCGGCAATTCCGTAGGCAGCGATGTTTTTGGCCGTGTAGTATTCGGTGAAACCCTCGCTGAACCAATACTGGGCTTCCTCCGATTCATTCTCAATGGCGTGGCCAATCCAGTTGTGCATAAGTTCGTGGTTGAACAGGTATACCAACTGATCCAGGGACGTGGAAGCATTGTTGGAGACGGAAGTGGCAAAAGAATTGGTAAGGCCCGTGCCCTGGTAACTACTGCCCCGCTCCAGGGAGAAGGGGCGCATCGTCACGGTAAAATAAGGCTGGCTGTGGTCCTGCCAGAAGTCCCGCTGGGCGGCAAGGGTTTGCCGGAGAAGATCCATGACCTCTTCGGGCGAAAAGGGTATCCAGTCGCCCCGGATGGCCAGGTGGACGGTATTGCCCTTTACGTCGGCGGTCAGCACCCGGAAATCCCCCCCGACAAACACCGCACTCATAAACCGATCCAGGTCGATGGCGCCCAGGTCCTGCTCCGGTTGTTGGCTGCCAAAACTATTGTGGACCACCCCAGGGGCTTCCCATCCTTCCCAGGAAAGCCTCACGGCAGCCCGGTTTCCGAAACCTTCTCCGGAAGCCTGCCCTTGTCCCTCCCCGGCCTTCCCGCCCGCCTGGTAATGCTCGGGCACCATCAGCAGGTTATGCGCAAATACATGGAAATACTCCGGTTGGACGATTGGTCGGTAGGTCAGGGAGGGATCCCCGGAAAGCGGTTGGTCCTGGATGATTTTATAGCCAACCTCCAGGGGGCCGGTGCCAGTCGCGTGGCTGATCTCCACCCAGCCGCTGTCCCGGTTGATGACCGACGTGCCCTGGCCGGCATGCATACGGAGGTCTTTCACGGTATTCCAGAGGCTGTCCTGCCCCCAGGCATTGTCGGCAAACAGCAGTCGGGTTTTCCCATTTTCTGCGGGCTGGAAGGCAATCCTTACCTGAAGGGCGGGCAGGGAATCCCAGGAACTCCGGGATATCTTATAATCGAGACCCGGCAGGACGGGTTCCGGCTGGCACCCGGAAAACATGACGAAAAGGGCCGGGGCGATTACCCGGCACAGGAAAACGATTCGGCGCATCAATGGTGTGTTTACCCTAATAGACGAAAAGTCGGCAAAAGTGTTTCATTTCCCGGAGGCCGATTTTAATCGCGGAAGACATCCGGCCCCGGCACCGTGTCCAGGGGGCGCTCCTGATAGGTGAGTTGCCAGCCCATGGACCGGGTGAGCACCCAGAATTCCGCCAGTTCGCTCAAAAGGCGGTTTTGCGCATTACTGCGCAGGGTGGAAGCTTCCACCTGACTGCGGATGCGCTCTGTTACCCGGTGCTTGATCGCGTTGTAATCCTCTGCCCCGAAGGGGTTCAGGAAGTCTGCCGTCACATCGTAGTACTCGATATCCGGTACAATCGCAATCTCCGGTTCGGGGATGTGCAGCAGGTGCAGCGTTCGGGTTTCCCGGTCGAGCCGGTAGGAAAGCCCTTCCAGGTCATACGCTACCGTGGCGCGGGCATTGACTACCACCAGGGCCCGTTTGCGGGCAGACAACAGGGATCCGAATAATTCCCGGGAATCCTCGTAGGTGTATACCTCTGCAAAGTGTCCTTCGGTCACAATCAGTTTGGAAACCTGCTCCAGCTGTTTCTGAATCAGCAGGGACTGCTCCTGCAACACCGATTCGCGTTCGGACTCCTGCCGGCAGGACCGGTAGATCAGGACGGCCGCCAGTGCCAGTAAAACGCCTGCGATAAATCTTTTCATGTTGAATGCGCTGTTCGCGCGGTTCGGTTATTGCAAATAACTTGCAGCCGCCTCCAGGGCTTTCCCGATGCCCGAGGGGTTTTTTCCCCCGGCCGTGGCAAAGAACGGCTGTCCGCCGCCCCCTCCCTGGATGTGTTTGCCGAGTTCCCGGATAATGGCCCCGGCATTCAGGTCTTTCTCCGCTGCCAGCCCCTTGGAAATATACAGCGTCAGGAGGGCCTTCCCGTCCTGCTCTGACCCAAGCAGCAGAAAAAGGTCTTCCACCTCCCCGCCCAGCTGGAAAGCCAGGTCTTTCATGGAGGAGGCATCCAGGTCTACCTGCCGGGCGAGGAAATGGACCCCATCCCGCTTATCAAGGGCCGACTTGAGGTCGCCCTTGAGGTTGCCGGCCTGTTCCCGCTTAAGTCTTTCGAGTTCTTTTTTCAACCCGGCGTTCTCCTCCTGCAGGCTCTCTACAGCCTGCAACGGGTCCTGGGCGTTTTTCAACCGGGTCCGGATGGCCTCCAGTACGCGTTCTTTGTCGGCAAAGTACTCCCGTACCGCATCGGATGTTATCGCCTCGATACGCCTTACGCCGGCTGCGACAGCACTTTCCGAGAGGATTTTAAAATGCCAGATCTCGGCGGTATTATCCGCGTGGGTGCCCCCGCAGAGCTCGATGGAATCCCCGAAACGGACTGTGCGGACCGTATCGCCGTACTTTTCGCCGAACAGGGCCATGGCCCCCGCTTCCAGGGCTTCCTGCATGGGGACCCCTTGTTTTATTTCCACGTCAAGGCCGTCTGCTATCCGCTCATTGACAAAGTCCTCCACGCGCCTGAGTTCCTCGTCCTTCAACTTTGAAAAATGCGAGAAATCGAACCTGAGATACCCGGGCTGAACGGCAGAGCCCTTTTGTTCCACGTGACTACCCAGGACCTCCCGCAGCGCCTGGTGCAGCAGGTGGGTGGCCGTGTGGTTGCGCCGGGTCTGCTTACGCCTCTCGGCATCCACCACGGCGAGGAATTTGGCACCGGGGTCTTCGGGCAATGCTTCGGTAATGTGCAGGATTTCGTTGTTTTCTTTCCGGGTATCCAGAACCGGCGTTCTTGCCCCATCTGGGCCCTCCAGGTAGCCCGTGTCCCCAACCTGGCCGCCGCCTTCGGGATAAAATGGCGTTTGATCCAGGACGATTTGGTACCGGGTCCCGGCCTTGCTGGATGTGACCTGCCTGTATTTCCGGAGTTTTACTTGAGATTCCAGGTGGTCGTAGCCCACAAAAACGGATCCAGTTCCCGGATGTACTTTCACCCAATCTTCGGCAGCGCTCTCGGAGGCCGCCCGGGAGCGGTCCTTCTGCTCCTTCATGGCCGCGTCGAACCCCTGGCGGTCCAGTTCGTAGCCGCGCTCCCGGAGGATGAGCGAGGTCAGGTCGATGGGGAACCCAAAGGTGTCGTACAGTTCAAAGGCCCTGCCGCCATCCACGGTTTTCCCCCGGGTTTCGGCGATTACGGCATCCAGGCGCGCCAACCCCTGTTCCAGGGTCTTCAGGAAGGAAACTTCTTCTTCCCGTACCACGTTTTCGACCAGCCGGCGTTGTTCGGCCAACTCCGGGAAGGCCTCCCCCATCTCCGCCACCAGGGTACCCACCAGGCGGAACATAAAAGGCTCCCGGGCACCCAGGAAGGTAAACCCGTAGCGGATGGCGCGGCGGAGGATCCGACGGATCACATAGCCGGCACCCGAGTTGCCTGGAAGCTGGCCGTCTGCGATGGTAAAAGATACGGCCCGGATATGGTCGGCAATGACGCGGATGGCAATATCGTCCTCCTCCGATTGGCCGTAATCCTTGCCGGTGATCTTTCCGATCTCCCTGATCAGCGGGGTAAACAGGTCCGTATCGTAATTGGACCGAACCCCCTGCAGGACCATGCACAGCCGTTCAAAGCCCATGCCCGTGTCGATGTGCTTCTCCGGAAGGGGCTCCAGGCTGCCGTCCGCCTTTCGGTTATACTGAATAAAAACCAGGTTCCAGATCTCCACCACCTCGGGGTGGTCCTGGTTGACCAGTTCGGACCCGGGGGTTTTCCGGCGTTCTTCTTCCGGGCGGATATCGACGTGGATCTCCGAACAGGGGCCGCAGGGCCCCTGGTCGCCCATTTCCCAGAAATTGTCTTTTTTGGACCCCATCAGGATCCGGTCTTCCGGCAGGATGGCCTTCCAAAAGTCATAGGCCTCCTGGTCGCGCTCCAGGGCGTCCGCATCGGAACTTCCCTCAAAAATGGTCACATAGAGCCGGTCCCTGTCGATCCCGCAGACTTCCGTCAGGAATTCCCAGGCCCACCCGATGGTTTCCTCCTTGAAATAATCGCCGAAACTCCAGTTGCCGAGCATCTCAAACAATGTGTGGTGGTAGGTGTCCCTGCCCACCTCTTCCAGGTCGTTGTGTTTGCCGCTTACCCGGAGGCACTTCTGGGTGTCGGCCACTCGGGGGTATTTCGGGTTGCTCACCCCCAGGAAATACTCCTTGAAGGGGTTCATCCCGGCGTTGACAAACAGCAGGGTGGGATCGTCTTTGACCACCAGGGGGGCCGAAGGCACGATCCGGTGTCCGCGGTCTTTGAAAAATGTTAAAAATCGGCTTCGTATCTCTCTGGAAGTCATATAAGAACGTCCTCTTACTTTAAATTTCGGTTATTATGCGAAACTATTTTTATATTTGTTGGTCAGCATCCTGAGACGGCACAAAAATAGGATAAAATCCCTTCATGACTAAGGTTAAGTACTATTACGATCCGGACACGCTTTCCTACCGGAAGATTGAGCCGAAAAAGTCCCGGAAGTACCGGAATATCGCGCTTTTTGTGATTGCTTCCGCCTTATTCGGCTTTATGGGCCTTATGCTGTTGCTCAATACGAACCTGCTCAACACGCCCAGGGAACTCGCCCTGCAGCGGGAAGTGAACAATTTTGAATTGCGGTTTGAGCTCCTGAACCGCAAAATGGACCAGATGGAACAGGTACTGGCCAATATCGAAGACCGGGACAACAATATCTACCGCCTGTATTTTGAGGCGAACCCGATTCCGGAGGAACAGCGCCGGGCCGGGTTCGGCGGAGTAAACCGCTACAAGGACCTGGAAGGGTTCAACAATTCGGATATGATCATCGCCACCACGAGGCGTATGGAGATCATCCAGAAGGAGATGGTCATCCAGTCCAAATCTCTGGACGAGATCACCAAACTGGCGGCTGAAAAGGAGGAATTGCTTGCGGCCATTCCGGCTATACAACCCATCAACAACGATAACCTTACCCGAATGGCCTCCGGGTACGGTTGGCGCTCGGATCCCTTTACCAAAGCGCGCAAAATGCATTGGGGCATGGATTTTACTGCTCCGCGGGGCACACCCGTCTACGCTTCCGGCAACGGGACCGTATCGCGGGCAGACAACAACGCCTCCGGCTACGGAAAGCACATCCGGATCGACCACGGCTACGGATATATGTCCCTGTATGCCCACCTGAGCAAGTACAACGTCCGCCGCGGCCAGCAGGTCAAGCGCGGGGACCTGATCGGTTTTGTGGGAAGTACCGGGCGGAGCGAGGCGCCCCACCTGCACTACGAGGTATGGAAGGACGGCGACCGGATCAACCCGATCAATTTCTACTACGGCAGCCTCACGGCCGAGGAATTCGATAACATGCTCATCCGCGCCAACCAGGAAAACCAATCGCTCGACTGATGCACGTAGAACTTCCAGAGAAACGGTATTACGGCATTGGCGAAGTGGCCCGGGCCTTTGACGTGAACACCTCCCTGATCCGTTTCTGGGAAAAGGAATTCGACGTATTGCAGCCCAAGAAAAACGCCAAGGGAAACCGCAAGTTCACCCCCACGGATATCAAAAACCTGGAGTTGATCTACCACCTGGTCAAGGAGCGCGGTTTCACCCTGGAGGGCGCTAAGATCCACCTGAAGGAGCACCGCCAGAAAACCCTCAGCAATTTTGAGATTATTCGGAAACTCGAACGGGTTAAGGCGGAGCTGACCAAGATTAAGGACCAGCTCTGATGTAACTTTTTAGCGATTTTCGCTACTCATTCAATACAACCATCAAAAACCGCAATAGCATGAAAAAATGGCTTATCCCTTTAATAATAGTCGTCCTCGTTGTTTTCGGCGTATATCGCTGGGCCGTGAGCTTCAACAACACGGCTGTCACCTATGAGGCCAATGCAGAAACCGCCTGGTCCAATGTGGAGAGTTCCTACCAGCGGCGGAACGACCTGATCGGCAACCTGGTAAAGACGGTGCAGGGAGCAGCGGATTTTGAGCGGGAAACCCTGCAGGAGGTGATTGAGGCCAGGTCCCGGGCAACCTCCACCACCATCGATGCCAACAACCTCAGCGCCGCCCAGCTGGCCGAATTCCAGCAGGCTCAGAGCGGCCTGTCCTCCGCCCTTTCCCGCCTGCTCGTGACCGTGGAACGCTACCCGGAATTGCGGGCCAACCAGAATTTCCTGGAATTGCAGAGCCAGTTGGAGGGCACCGAGAACCGCATCAACGTGGCCCGCGACCGCTACAATGAGGCCGTGAACACCTACGACATCCACATTAAAAAATTCCCGAACACCATCCTGGCAGGCTGGTTCGGCTTTGAGGAGATGCCGCGGTATACGGCAGATGCCGGCTCGGAAGTAGCTCCCGACGTGAATTTCGACTTCGACTAGGCCATGTCAGAAGCCGATGCCCTTTTAAGCCCGGAGGAAGAAACCGAGGTAGTTCGCGCTATCCGGGAGGCAGAACGACAAACCTCGGGGGAAATCCGCGTGCACCTGGAATACACGGCCCAGGGCGACCCCATGGAACGGGCCCGGGAGGTATTCCTCGCCCTGAAAATGGAGAATACCCGGGAGCGAAACGGGGTACTGATCTACGTCGCCGCCAGGGACCACCGTTTTGCCATTATCGGAGACAAGGGCATCGACAAGGCCGTTCCTGCTGGTTTCTGGGATTCTACCCGTGACGCCATGCAAAACCACTTTCGCAATGGCCGGTTTGCCGAAGGGCTCATCGCCGGCATCCGGAGTGCGGGCCGCGAACTAAAAACCCATTTTCCCTGGAAACCCGACGACACGAACGAACTGAGCAATGAGATTTCAAAAGGCTAGCCGCATCTTACTACTTGCCTGCCTGCTTGCGGGCAGCTGGCTGAATGCCCAGTTCCAGATTCCGGAAAAACCCCCGGAATCCGGGCAAACCAGCCTCTACGACTATTACGGGTTACTGAGCGACACCCAGGCACAGCAGTTGGAGCAAAAGCTCATCCGCTATTCGGACAGCACCTCCACGCAGATCGTGGTGGCCATTATCGCCTCTACGGAAGGGGAAAACATCCAGTACCTCGGGGCGCAATGGGGCCAGGCCTGGGGCATCGGCCAGGAAAAGGAGGACAACGGCATCCTGGTGCTGCTCGCCCGGGACGACCGGCGGATCGGAATCAATACCGGATACGGGGTGGAGGAGTTTCTCACGGACGCCCTGTCCCGCCGGATCATCAACCAGGTGATTATCCCGGAATTCAAAGCGGGCGACTACTACGCCGGCCTGGACAAGGGGACGGATGCCATCTTCCAGGTGCTGACCGGCCAGTTTGAAGGCTCGGGCCGTACCGACGGAGGGCGCTTTCCCTTTGGGGCATTTTTGCCGTTTTTAATCTTTATCGTAGTAATAATTATCCTGGCGTCCCGTCGCAACCGCGGGGGTGGTTCGGGCGGCCGCAGGCGCGGCCTGGACCTCTGGGACGTGATCATCCTCAGCAACATGGGCCGGTCCGGTTCCTCCGGAGG
>Ga0208934_1000213_pt1 | contig 36655 bp, 27 predicted proteins | sample MalvirDeepMed_s2_FD_184243 | JGI IMG/M metagenome (GOLD analysis project Ga0208934, IMG submission 184243) | Marine viral communities from the Global Malaspina Expedition - Malaspina viral metaG DeepMed_s2 (SPAdes) (version 2) | ecosystem: Environmental > Aquatic > Marine > Oceanic | place... | reverse complement strand
TTCTTCGACCGAGTGGCAGGTGGTGCAGACCGCGAAGACCTTCTCGCCCGCGGCGGGATCGCCGGTGAAGTTGGCCAGTTCCATGTCGGCGCCCGGTGCCGCAGGTTCGGCGGCGGTGGTCGCAGGCGCTTCGGCCGTCTGTGCGGGCGCAGCCGCTTCTTCGTCCGCGCGGCTGTTGCACCCGGCGGAAACGAGCAGACAGGCGATCGCCATGCTGCCGACAAAGCCATGAGATTTCTTCATATATTCTTCTCCTCACCCACAAAAACGCTACGTCACCCGTGTGCTATAAACCTTTTCCAGGCGGTTTCAAAGCATCGCTTTTCTTAGAACGGTCGGCCGCGTCCTCGGTTTCCCGGATGAAACGGTGGCGGATGCGCGAGACGAGCAGGAAGATCGTCAGGATCACCGCCGGGGTCACCAGCCCGATAGCGACGTCGACGATCTCGCCCTTGCCGAACGCCTTCGCGCCCTTGGCCATGTAGGCAATCAGCGCGACCGCGTAGTAACTCGCTGCGATCACGGACAGCACCTCGACCAGGTTCTGCAACCGCAGCTGAAGATTGAAGGTGCTGTCCATCGAGCGCAGCAATTCGAGGTTCTGCGCCTTGATCCGCGTGTCGATCCGCGTGTTGAGGAGCGCGATGGCATCGCCGCTGCGTTCCGAAAGCCGCCGCAGACGCCCGTTGAAGGTGTCGATCGTCCGGGTGGCGGGGACCAGGCGGCGTTCGGTGAAGTCCCGCAGGCTCTGAAATCCGTCGATCGGTTCGACCTTCAGCGCTTCCAGCCGGTCGGCCGCGATCTGCGCATAGGCCTGGCTCGCGCTGGTACGATAGCTGTTTTCCGCCCGCAGGCGCGCCAGCTTGGCCGACACGGTGGAAAGGTCGAGCAGCAGGTCTTCGTCTTCGCCTTTGCCGTCGTCGATCAGAAGCTGCGAGTATTCGGCCAGCTGGCTTTCGAGCGTGTTGAGTTCGGGCATCAGCCGCTGGACGGGGGGCAGGCCGACCAGCGCGAGATTGCGGTAGTTGCCGAGTTCCTGCAGGCGCTGGACGATGCGGCCCAGATCATCGGGTTCGCGCCCGGGAGCGGACAGCAGCAGTCTGCCGTATCCGTCTTCGCGGATGCGGAAATCGGACCAGACGCGCACGTTCGAGCAAACGAGGCAGGACACCAAATCCTGCTCTTCGAAACGCATTTCAGGCAGCAGCGCCTCGGCTTCGCTGTCGGAGGGCTCGACAAAAACGCGGGTGGCACGCAGGACGACGCCAGGCCACGCCGCCAACCAGTCCGCCAGCGCGTGCGCTTCGTGCGTATCCCGCACATTGCTGCGGGCGATCAGCGTGATGGTGGTCGCCTCGGTATGGCGTTCCCACAGAAAGACCACGCCATCGTCGAAATGCAGCACCGCATGGCGTCGTTCGCGTTCCTGCGCATGCGGGCTGACGGGCGCGTTGGCGAGATGCTGCTGCTCTGCCTCACGCTCATCTTCGTCGATCAGGCAGACCATCTGGATGATGCGCGCCGGAGCCTCGACCGGAGCAAAGCGGCGCAGGTGCATCTCGTGCACCAGTTCACGCCGCAAAGGATGCTCCGTGAAAGCCATGGCGTGCAATACACCAATCGAAGCAATATCGCCAAGAGAATGTGCCGAATAGATGGGCCGTATCAAAATGGAGTTATGGCCCTGGCCCAACTCATGGCATGAAGGGCTCGAGTAAGGGGAGGGTGACGATGAAGATTGTGCCGCTGCTGCTGGCCGCCGGCCTGCTGACCGCGTGCGAACCGATGCTGCCGTTCGGCGATCGCGAGGATGCCGATTTCGGCGAGGTCGACACGATGCAGGCCGCGCCTGCCGCGATCGTCTCGGGCGTTTCGCCCATCGCGGGCACGAACTGGCTGCTTGCGACCGTGGGCGGGCCGCGCCAACGCCCGCGCGAAAGCGTTTCGAGTGCCAGTTACGGCGCACCGGTCACCAACGTGCTGATTATCGACAAGGAGAGCGGGGTTACCGTTTCGCTGCTGCCCAACGAGCGCAACTTCGTGCGCGGCCACCGGCTCATCTGGCCGGTGCCGGGCGTGGTCGACGGCACTTCGCCGGATGTCGAGGATGGCTTCGCGGTCCCCGCGCCGACGCACTTCATGCTCGATGCCGAATTGCGCGGAGAGGGGCTGCGCGGGCGCCGCCTGCTGCTGGGCGGGCTCGACGATTTCAAATCCTCGCTGGTGGCGCGCGGCTATGTCGCGATCCACCATATGGAGATGCTCGACGACACGCGCCTGTCGATCCTGCTCGGCTATCCCGACCGCGACGAGCTGCTGATCGTCGATCTCGCCGGCGACCGGATCGAACTTCGGCGCTGGATCGATCCTGCGCGGGTGGCGCGGTGAGCCAGATCGAGGGGGCGTAGCGGCCCCCCTCGAACAGATCAGCTTTCGTGGACGGTCTTGGGCACCATGCAGTGCATCACCCCTTCGGCGCCGTCTTCCTGCCCATGGCCGGACCACTTGACCCCGCCGAAGGGCGCATCGGGCGCGCTCACGTTCGCGCCGTTGATCGCCAGCATCCCGGCTTCGACATCGGCGGCAAGGCGGCTGCGCAGCTTGGGATCGTTGGTCCAGGCATAGGCGGCGAGGCCGTATGGCAGGCGGTTCGCCTCTTCGATGATCGCATCGGCGCTGGCCATCGGATTGATCAGCGCGACGGGGCCGAACGGCTCCTCGTTCATGATCTCGGCATTGGTCGGCACTTCGCTGAGCACGGTCGGTTCGAAGAAGAAGCCCTGGTTGCCGATCCGCTCGCCACCGGTGTCGATCTTGGCGCCCTTGTCCTTCGCGTCGGCGATCTTCTTGGCGAGACCTTCGGGCCCGCGCTCGTTCGCCATCGGGCCCATTCGCGTGTCCTGATCCATCCCGTTGCCCACGGTGATGGCCTTCGCGCGCTCGATAAAGCCGTCGCGGAAATTCTCGAACAGGTCCTGCTCGACAAGAAAGCGCGTCGGGCTGACGCAGACCTGGCCGGCATTGCGGAAGGCCGCGCCGACCATCGTATCGAGCACGGTGTCGACGTCGCTATCCTTGAACACCATCACCGGGGCATGGCCGCCCAGTTCCATGGTGGTGACCTTCATGTCTTCCGCCGCCAGCTTGGTCAGATGTTTGCCCACTGCGGTGGAGCCGGTGAAGGTGACCTTGCGGATGACCGGGCTTGCGAGCAGGTGGCGGCTGACCTCGTCGGGCACGCCGAACACCACCTGGCAGACATCGGCAGGCACGCCGCCGTCGAGCAGCGCCTGGACCAGCGCGAGACCCGCCGCCGGCGTTTCCTCCGAAGGCTTGACGATGACCGAGCAGCCCGCCGCAATCGCACCGCCCACCTTGCGGGCGACGTTGATCGCGGGGAAGTTCCATGCCGCGAAGCCCGCGACCGGGCCGACCGGTACGTAAATGACGCGGGCGCTCTGCCCTGTCGGGCGGACCAGTTCGCGCCCGTAGGTACGCTTGCACTCACCGGCATAGAATTCGAACAGCATCGCGCAGTAGATCACTTCGCCGATCGCTTCCTTGATCGGCTTGCCCTGTTCGCGGGTCAGCAGCATGCCGATGTCCTTGGCGCGCTCGCGGATCAGCGATGCCGCCTTGGTGAGCGCGGCTGCGCGCTTGTCCGCGCTTTCACGGCGCCATTCCTTGAAGCCCTTGTCCGCATTGGCGAGCGCGGTGTCGAGATCGTCGGCGCTTGCATGGGGCAGGGTGCCCAGCACCTCGGCAGTCGCGGGGTCGATCACATCCTGGGTTTCGCGCCCGCCGCCGGAGAGCTGTTCGCCGCCAATCAGGAGGTGGAGGGAGGAATGGTCGGTCATGAATGGAGGCTCCTTACGGCAAACGGTTCGTCGTGTTTTGGCACCATCGCCCGGAAATGGGCAGCGACGCGCTTGGCTATCAGGTATAGGCCCGAGCCATGATCGCCAACCTCCTCGCAATCGTTTTTCTTGTCGCCCAGCCCGCAGCCGATGCTGCCGCGCCTCGGACGGAGCCTGCCGAGGCCATGCCTCTGCCCGCCGACCAGCAGGGTGCGCTGCGCTGCTCCGCGGCTTTCGCATTGATTGCGGAACGTCAGCGGCAGGGCGAGGAAGCGGCGCTGGCCTATCCGCCGCTGGGCGAGCGCGGGCGCGAGTTTTTCGTGCAATCGGGCGCGTGGCTGATGGATGAGGCCGGGCTAGACCGGCAGGCGATCGAATTGCGGATACGCAAGCAGGCGAATGCGATCCTGGCCGAAGGCTCGCTCGACGAGATCATGCCGCCGTGCCTGCTGATGTTGGAAGCTTCGGGCATCTAGGCACCGCTTTGCGGCGATCCGCGCCGAAACTACGCTCCAAGCATCTGGATTTGCGGAGCGCTTTGCTCCATCTGAGGGGCCTATGTGGACCCTCCACCAATTTCCCCTGTGCCCGTTCAGCCGCAAGGTGCGTATCCTGCTGCGCGAGAAGGGCGTGCCTTTTGCGCTTCAGCGGCTCGATCCGTGGAATGCCGACGACGACTTTTTCGACATGAACCACGCGGGGCGCGTGCCCGTGCTGGAAGAGACCGAGAAAGGCATCGTGCTGAGCGATTCGACCGCGATCTGCGAATATTTCGAAGAGACGGTCGACCGCGCGCCGATGATCAACGGCTCTGCCCTGAACCGCGCGGAAATCCGTCGGCTGGTCGCCCTGTTCGAGGAAAACCTGTTCGGCGATGTCACGATGCCGCTGCTGCACGAGCGAATGAAGAAACGCCTTGTGCTGCGCGAGCCGCCCGATTCGCGGATCATCCGCGAGGCGATGAAGCTGGCCCACGCCCATCTCGACTATCTCGACTGGCTGCTCGATCACCGCGCATGGCTCGCCGGGCCGCAGCTGAGCCTGGCCGATATCGCCGCCGCCGCGCAGCTTTCGGTGGCGGATTATCTCGGCGGGATCGATCTGAAGGATCACCAGCCGACCCGCGACTGGTATGCCGCTTTCAAGAGCAGGCCCAGTTTCGGACCTTTGCTGAGTGAGCGGATGGATGTGATCCAGCCGCCCCCCTCCTATTCGCAGCTCGACGACTGAGCTCGCACAAAGGAAGCTGGAACGGGGGCAGCGTGCGGACCATATATCCTATAAAGGAGATATCCCAATGCCCGACACACTCGACCTGACCGAAGACCAATGGCGTGAGCGCCTGACCCGCGAACAGTTCCATGTGCTGCGCGAAGGCGGGACCGAGCGGGCTTTCACCGGCGCCTACGACAAGCTCAAGGACGAGGGCGAATATCACTGCGCGGGCTGCGGCACGCTCGTCTTCACGAGCGCCGAGAAGTACGACAGCGGTTCCGGCTGGCCTAGCTTTTACAGCCCGGCGGAGGGCGACGCGGTGGAGACCAAGCAGGATGTCTCGCACGGGATGACCCGCACAGAAGTTCTCTGCGCCACCTGTCAGGGGCATCTGGGTCATGTGTTCCCCGACGGGCCCAAGCCCACAGGGCTGCGTTATTGCATCAATTCGGTCGCGCTGGAGTTCGAGGCAGCCGGCGATCCGCCCGTTGGCAGTTGATTCATGAATTGAGGCCAAAAAATGTCGTTCATTCGCCATTGAGCTTCACCTATGCATAGCGGCGAGATCACGGGTGCCGCTACGCACCGTAATTTGGGACCAGTTGGCTAGATGGCGGGAAACAGCATCACGCGCGCAAATGGGGGGCGCAGGTTTCCCGGGGCGCAGACGTGGGAAAAAGCACCGCGCTGGCTGCGCCTGACCGTCATGTGGGCTGGCGGACTGGCGGCTCTGGCAGTCTTGTTCCTCATCCTGGCGGTCGCTTTCGCGGCCCGCTCTCTCCCCTCCTATGAAGAACTCAAGGCTGCGCAGATCGCGCAGACCATCGTCGTGCGCGCGGCCGATGGCAGCGCCATCGTCGAACTCGGGCCGAGCCCCGGCGAGTGGCTGGACAAGGAAGAAATTCCCGAGGTCATGAAGCAGGCGATGATCGCGGTCGAGGATCGCCGCTTCTATTCGCATTTCGGCATTGATCCGGTGCGCACCGGCGGCGCGTTTATCGAACCCATCATCGGATCGCGCTCGCGCGTCGGCGGCACATCCACCCTCACCCAGCAGCTCGCCCGCAACGTGTTCCTCAACTCCAACCGCACGCTCGACCGCAAGCTGCGCGAGGCCATTCTGGCGCTGGCGCTCGAGATGAAGTTCGACAAGGAACAGATCCTCGAGCTTTACCTCAACAAGGTCTATTTCGGCGGCGGTGCCTATGGCGTCGACAGCGCCAGCCGGAAGTTCTTCAGCCATCCCGCGACCGAGCTTTCGACGGCCGAGGCGGCGATCATCGCGGGGCTGGTCAAGGCGCCGAGCCGCTATTCGCCGACTGCCGATGTCGATGCCGCGGTGGGCCGCGCGCAGGTCGTGCTGCGCTTGATGCAGGAGCAGGGCCGGATCACCGCCGAGCAGGCATCGGTCGATCCCTCCGCCGTAAAACTGAAGCAGGAAACCGGGCAGAACTCGGTTCGCTATTTCACCGATTGGGCGCTGCCCCAGCTCGATATCCTGCTGCCCAATACGCTCGAACCGATCGAGGTGTGGACCACCATCGATGTCGGCATGCAGGGCGCAGCAACCGCAGCGATCAAGTCCAACGCGCCCAAGGGTGCGCAAGGGGCGCTGGTCGCGCTCGACCGCGACGGTGCGATCCGCGCGCTTGTCGGCGGCAGGGACTATGTCGAGAGCAATTTCAACCGCGCCACGGTGGCCAAGCGGCAGCCGGGTTCGGCATGGAAGCTGTTCGTCTATCTGGCGGCGCTCGAATCGGGCTACCGGGTCGATGATACGGTGGTCGACGCACCGATCACCATAGACGGCTGGAGCCCGCGCAATTCGAGCGGGCGTTTTTCCGGCGAGATGACCATCCGGCAGGCCTTCGCCTTCTCGGTCAACACCGTCGCTGCGCAACTGGGCAACGAGGTCGGCTTCGGCACGGTCGCATCGATGGCCCGGCGTTTCGGGATCACTTCGGAAGTGTCCACTTTCCCCTCGATGGTGCTCGGCAGTTCGGAGGTCCGCCTGATCGACATGACCCGCGCCTTCGCTGCCGTTTCGGCAGGGGGCATGGCGGTCGAGCCCTATGGCATCGTCAAGGTGACGACCACCAGCGGCGAGACGCTCTATCAGCGCGAGACTCCGCGCGAAGTGCGGCTGGTGCCCGATTACGTAGCGTCGCAGATGACCGACCTGCTGCAGGCCGCGGTCCAGACCGGGACGGGCCGCGCGGCGCAGATCGGTCGCCCGGTCGCGGGCAAGACGGGCACCACCAGCTCCAACAAAGACGGCTATTTCGTCGGCTTTTCTTCCGGCATCACCACCGGTGTGTGGATGGGGCGCGACGACAACAAGGCGGTCGGCGGTCTGTCGGGCGGGCGTGCGCCGGCCCAGGCGTTTTCCGCCTTCATGCGCTTTGCGGTGAAGGATCGCCCGATAGAGCCTTTCGATACCGATACCGACCTCCCCGACTGGCAGGTCGAGCCGGACGAAGAGTTCTATTACGGCGATCCGGAAGACTATTACTTCATCGACGAGCAGGGCAACCTGATCGAACCGGGCCGCCGTGGGGGCGAGGAAGGCCCGGCGAGCGAAGGCGTGACCGAACGTCCGCGCAACCCCGGGGCAGGCGCGGATGGCGAGCCGCAGGCGGTCGACGACGACTTTCTCAATCGCGCAATCGGCGGCGGCAATCAGGGCAGCGGACAAGGGAGCCGCCCGCAGCCGCCCCAGCAGCAGCCACCGCCAACCCCGCGTCCCTCACCGCAACCGGCCCAGCCGACGCAGAGAGAGGCGCCGGCGGTTCCTCCCCAGCAACGCGAGCAGATTTACTAGCGCGCACCCCGGGGGCGGGGCGCCGAGCGGCCATCCGCCGCCAGCACCGCATCACCGATTGCACAACGAAAAGGCCCCGCCGGATCGCTCCGACGGGGCCTTTGATATTCGGTTTGACGCGATCCTACTGGATGCGCACCGCGACATACTGCGACGGGCCGCGCGGGCGCTGAACCCGCAGCACGATGGCTTCGCGGCCTCGTTCCTCGGCGTCGCGCACAATCGCTTCCAGTGCGTCGGTCGAAGGCACGGGCTGGTTGTTGGCGGACAGGATGATGTCGCGCCGCTGCAGGCCCTTGCGCGCGGCATCCGAGCTCGGATCGATCGCCGCAATGGCGAGGCCTTGCATGTCGGTTTCCACGCCCAGCTGGCGGGCGATGGACGGATTGATCGCGACCGCGCCGATGCCCAGCTTTTCTGCGAGGAATTCGCCACCATCGAGCGGCGCGTTCATTTCGTCCTCGTCGTCGTTCCCATCGAACATCTGCGCTTCGGCAAGCTCTTCGGCGCTCGGCCGCGTGCCCACGGTCAGGCGGACGGTGCGGCGGTCGCCATTGCGCAGCAGGGTAACCGGGATGGTCGTGCCCGGCGCGATATTGGCGACAAGGAACGAAAGCGTCTGGTCGGGGGTAACGTCGCGGCCGTTGACCGCGATCACCACGTCGCCCGCTTCGATCCCGGCGCGCTCTGCGGCTTCACCCTCGACCACCGACTGGACGACTTCGCCGCGATTGCGCGGCAGGCCCAGCGCGGCGGCGAAATCATCGGTCACGGGGCCGATGCTGACACCCAGATAGCCGCGTTCGATCGTCTCGCCCTTGCGCAGCCGTTCCACGATCGGTGCCGCGGTGTCTGCGGGAATGGCGAAACCGACGCCCACGCTACCGCCCGAGGGCGAGAGGATGGCGTTGTTGATGCCGATGACATTGCCCCGCATGTCGAACAGCGGGCCGCCCGAATTGCCGCGGTTGATGGCGGCGTCGGTCTGGATGTAGCGATCATATGCGCCGGCACCGGCGGTGCGCAGGACCGACGAGATGATCCCGCTGGTGACGGTGCCACCGAGGCCGAAGGGGTTGCCGATCGCAACCACCCAGTCGCCCGCACGCGCGCTTTCGGAATCGCCGAACTGGACGAAGGGGAAGGCCTCGGCGCGGTTGATCTTGAGCACCGCGAGATCGGATTCGGCATCCTTGCCGACCAGTTCCGCTTCGTATTCGGTGCCATCGGGCGTGGTCACGGTGATTTCTTCCACCGTGCCGCGTCCCTGCGGGGTGACGACATGGTTGTTGGTGACCACGTAGCCATCCGAGGAGATGATGAAGCCCGAGCCGAGCGACTGGCCCTCGCGGGTGGTCGGCTGGCCCTGCCGGCGATTGCCGAACAGCCCTTCGAAAGGCGTGCCCGCGAAGGGGTTGGAGCTTTGCACTTCGACCCGCTGGCGGGTGGAGATATTGACCACCGCCGGGGCGAGCTGCTCGGTCAGATCGGCGAAGCTCGCGGGGGCGCCGGCGCGCGGCACTGCGTTTTCGATCCGGTTGTCGGCGTTCTGGGCGACCTGGGCGCCCGCCGGCTGGCCGGTTACGAGGGAAATGGTTGCGCCACCGATCAGCAGCGCAGAGGTCAGGCCATAAGCATATCGCACGGGTCTCACGTCCTCTTGGTTCCTTTTTCTGTCGTCGACCGCACCGGCGCATTAACGCGCGAGGGCCCGGTCTTGATCCTGCGCCTCAATGAAGGGCGCAGGCGCTTAATCGCGTTTGAACGGAGGAAACCCTGTCTATCGGCGGGGCACTCCGTTCGACGAACGGTCAACGCTGTCCGCGGAACTGCCGCAGATATTCGTTGTCGGGCGACAGGATGATGCTGCTTTCGCTCTGCGCATCGCCATCGCGGCCGGTCTCGAACGTCTGGTCGTAGCTCTGCATCGCGCGGTAGAAATCGTAGAAGTCCGGGTCCTGGCCGAAGCTATCGGCATAGGTGCGGGCCGCTTCGGCGTCGGCTTCGGCGCGGATGATGCGCGCGTCGCGGCTACCGCCAGCGCGGATCGTGCGGGCTTCGCGTTCGCGATCCGATTCCATCCGGCGGAAGGCAGACTGCAGCGGCGCGTCGGGCAGGTCGGTGCGCATGATCTTCACATCGACCACTTCGGCCCCGTACTGACGCGCCTGCCGGTCCAGATTGGCGCGAACATTGGCGAGCGCGTTGCCGCGTTCGGCGGTCAGCATCCCCTGGAACGTGCGACGGCCCAGTTCCTGGCGCAGCACCGAGTTCAGGATCGGCTCGAGCGCATTGCGCACACCGTCGGTCGTGCCTGCGCGTTCGACCATGCGGACCGGATCGACGATGCGGAAGCGCGCATAGGCGTTGACCAGCAGGCGCTGCTGATCGGCCGAGAGGACTTCCTGATCGTTCATTTCGAGATCGAGCAGGCGCTTCTCTATCCGGCGAACCGAATCGATGAAGGGCACCCGCAGATAGAGGCCGGCGTTCGTTTCGCCGCCGATCGTGTTGACCGTACCGACTGGCTCACCCGTCCGTACGATAACCGCCTGCTCTTCCTCGGGCACGATATAGATGCTCATCATCAAGGCGACGATCGCGATGCCGATGATGATGAAGACCGCGCGATATTTATCCCACACACTAACCATGATTACTGGCCTCCCGTGGTCGTGGTGGTGGAGGGTGCGGGCTGCGCTGTCGCCCCGGCACCGCGCCGCCGATTGATCTCGGGAAGCGGCAGGTAGGGGGTGACGTTGTCCGTCTCGACGATGGTCTTGTCGGTCCGGCTCAGCACGCGCTCCATGGTTTCGTAATAGATACGTCGGCGCGTCACCTCGGGGGCGAGGCGGTATTCCTCGTAGACCTTGTCGAAGGCCTGCGCCTCACCCTCGGCCTGCGCGAGGATCTGCTGCGCATAGCCACGCGCCTGGTTGCGCGCCGCATCGGCGTTCTGTTCGGCCACCTGCACGTCGCGGAAGGCATCGACCACCTGTGCGGGCGGATCGGCCTTTTCGATTTCGACACCCAGCACGCGGACGCCCGCGCCATAGCTGTCGAGCGTGGCCTGCATGCGTTCGCGCACGTCGAGCTCGATCGCCGCACGGCCCTGGCCCGAGAAGGTCTCGTCCAGCTCGGTCTCGGCGACGGCGGCGCGCATCGCGGCTTCGGCGGCCTCGTTCACCGTCTCCTCCGGATCGACGACGCGAAACTTGAAGCCTTCCAGATCCTTGATGTTCCAGCGCACGATATAGCTGAGATCGACGAGGTTCTGGTCGCCCGTCAGGATGAGCTTGGCCTGGTTGTTGTTGCCCGGAATGCGCACCGGGCGCACGCCTTCGACATCCTCAACATCGACCGTTTCGAACGGGAAGGGGGCGGTGAACTGCAGACCCGAATCGAGCGTGCGGGTATAATTGCCCAGCGTTTTGACCACTGCCTTTTGCTGCGGGCCAATCAGGTGCGTGCTCGTCACCAGGACCCAGATCACCAGCGCGATGATCACGATCACGGGCACCCAGCTCTTGCCGCCGGGGCGCTGGGGCATGCGGAAGTTGGGGCCGCCGGGGCCACCCGGGCCACCGGCCCGCCGGCGCGGGCCTTCGGGGCCGCGGTTCTTGAAGATATCCTCGATCGAGGCGGAGCGGCGTGGGCCGCCATCGCCGCCTTTGGGCACCCATGGGTTGCGTGGTCCATCGGGCCTGTCGCCCTTCGACCCGCCGCCTGCGGGCTTTCCGCCGTCCGAATCACCGGATCGATCGCCGTCGCCGGAGGAATTGCCCGACGATCCGCCCCATGGGTTCTTGCCGGCCATCGCCAGCGCAATTTTCGAGTGAAACCCGTCCAAGATTTTCATGGCATTTCTTATAGGGAGCATGCTTCGCGAAAAACAGGGGTTGCCCGCGCATTTTTGCTGTTATTGACACGCGCGTGACGAATGAACTGAATGATGTGAAGGCGGCATTGGGTCCGCAACTGGCTGCGCGTGTCGCTGCGGCGATGGCGCGCGATGATGCCGCTGGCGCAGGAGCGGGCAAAGGCTCGCTGTCGCTGGTGGTCGACGGTGCAGGCTTGAGCAAAGGCGCGCGCGACGCGCTTGAGGCCGAATTGCGCGAAGGCCTGCAGGATCTGCTGGCGGGTCGGACGCTGGCGGTCGCCTTCATGGGCGAGAAAGTGCAGCGGCGAATCATCGCGATCGGATCGGGCAAGGGCGGGGTCGGCAAATCGACCGTCACCGCGAACCTTGCGGTGGCGCTCAGGCGGGCAGGCGTGAAGGTCGGCGTGATCGATGCCGATATCTACGGCCCCTCGCAGCCGATTCTGCTCAAGAGCGAGGATCGCAAGCCGGAGGCCGAAGGCGAAACCCTGCAGCCGGTAATCGGCGTGGCCGACATCCCGATGCTGTCGATGGGGCACCTTGTTGCCAAGGGCCGCGCGCTCGCGTGGCGCGGGCCGATGGCGGGCCGCGCGCTGGCGCAGCTGTTCGAAGCGAACTGGGGCGATGCCGAGCTGCTGCTGGTCGATCTGCCGCCGGGCACCGGCGACGTGCAGATCACCATGCTCCAGAAGTTCAAGCCCGATGGCGCGGTGATCGTGTCGACCCCGCAGGATCTCGCGCTGGCCGACGCGGCGCGCGCCGGCTCGCTATTCGATCAGGCACAGGTGCCGATCCTGGGCCTGGTCGAGAACATGGCGGGCTATGTCTGCCCCCATTGCGGCGAGGCGAGCGATCCCTTCGGCAGCGGCGGGGTCGAACGCGCGGCGGGCCGCCTCGAGCTGCCGTTCCTCGGGCGCATTCCACTGAGCCATGCGGTGCGCGAATCGAGCGACGATGGCGCGCCCGTGGCCATGGGTGACAGCCCCGAAGGCAGCGCCTTTCGCGCGATTGCCGCAGAGATTGCGGAAAGCCTCGGGATCGGCGCCGCATGAATGGGCTGCGTCGGGGCGTCGAGGCCGGACGCGGCCTGAAGATTTCCCGACGCGGGGTGCTGGCAGGGGCTGCGGCAGGCGGCGGGCTGGTTGTCGCCTATCTGCTGCTGCCCCAGCGCTTCGACGCGCCGCTGGAACCTGCGGAGGGCGAGGTCGGCTTCAACGCCTGGCTCAAGATCGCGAATGACGGGGTGATCACCGTCGCCGTTCCGCAATGCGAGATGGGGCAGGGTGTCACCACGCTGATCGCGCAGATCGTGGCGATGGAGCTTGGCGCGGACTGGCGACAGATCGCGGTCGAGCCTGCGCCGCCGACCGGGGCCTATCCCAACGTCGTGCTAGCCAGCCACTGGGCGCGGCTGTGGCTGGCGGGCGGGGCGGACATTGCGAGCGATCCGGATTCCCTGCTCGCCCGCCGCTTTGCCGAGCGGACGCGCTTCAATGCGACCGCCGCAGGCACCACGCTCGCCGCATATGAAATGCCCGCACGCGAAGCGGCCGCGACCGCGCGCGCCATGCTGATCGCCGAGGCTGCCGAGCGTTTGAGCATATCGCCCGAGCAATGCCGCGCGCGCGATGGCTTCGTGATCGCCGGCCAGCGGCAGTTGCGCTTTGCCGATCTGGCCGAGGGTGCGAGCCGCCGCGATCCGCCCGATGTCGCCCCGCTACGCAGTCAGCCGCCTGCCGAGCCCCCCCGCGGCGCAGGCTCCACCGCCGAGACCGCCTTTCCGCGGATCGATCTGCCCGCCAAGGTCGATGGCAGCTTTCTGTTCGCAGGCGACATCCGCCTGCCCGGCATGGCCTTCGTCGCAATTCGCCACGGCCCGGTCGATCGCAGCAGCCTCAAGCGCTACGAGAAAGAGGCCGCCGCCAAGGTGCGCGGCCTCGTCGGCATCGTGGAGGGCAATCGCTGGCTCGCCGCCGCGGGCGAAACCTGGTGGGCAGCGGAACAGGCGCTGGCGGCGATGAAGCCGGTGTTTGGTGTCAGCAATGCCGTCGATAGTGGCCGGATCGCCAAAGCACTCGACGAGGGGCTCAACAGCGGCGAAGCGCAGCAGATCGCGCTGGTTGGCGCGCAGGAAGTGCTCGACGGCAAGCCCACGCTGACCCGCCGCTACGACATTGCGCCTGCTGTCCACGCTCCGATCGAAACCGCGACCGCGACCGCGTGGCTCGACGATGGCAAACTCACGCTGTGGATCGCCAGCCAGGCTCCCGAGCGGGCGCGCGTCGCGGCAGCCCGCGCGATCGGCATCGGGGTGGAAGACGTCATCCTGGTGCCGATGGCGGCAGGCGGCAGCTTCGACGCGCGGCTCGATCATCGCCATGCCATCGAGGCCGCGGTGATCGCGCGCGAACTGGGTCGCCCGGTGCAGCTGGTCTGGTCGCGCTGGCAGGAATTGATCGACAGCCCGCCGCGCGCGCCCGCCGCGGCGCAGATCGGCGCGCGGCTGGGGCGCGACGGCAGCATCGTTGCGCTGAAGACGAAGATCGCGATTCCGCCCTTCATGCGCGAACAGGGCGCACGCCTGTTCGACAACCGGACAACCTGGGCCGCACGCGAAGACAGCGCCGGGCAGGCCGATCCGTTGGCAGTGTCGGGTGCGGTGCCCGCCTATGCGATTCCCAACCTTTCGGTGGCGCACGTGCCCGTCTCGATCGGGCTGCCGGTCGCGCGGATGCGCGGCGGGGGCGATGCCTTCACGGCGTTCTTCACCGAGTGCTTCATCGACGAACTGGCCGAGGAGCTGGGGCGTGAAAAACTGTCGTACCGGATCGCGATGCTGGGGCAGGACCTGGCGATGGTCGAGGTGCTGCAACGCGCCGCCCGGCTCGCCGAATGGAACGGCGGAGAGGTCGCCGGTGGCCAGGGGCTGGCTTGCCATCGCATGCAGCTGGGCGAGCGGTCGGGATGGATCGCCTGCGTCGCGCAGGCCAGCCAGGGCGAGGGCGGCGTGCGCGTCACGCGGCTGAGCGTGGCGGCGAATATCGGGCGGATCGTCAACCGCGATCTTGTCCGCCAGCAGATCGAGGGCGGGCTGGTCTTCGGCCTGTCGCTGGCACTGGGATCGGCAACCGGCTTCGCGAAGGGCTTGCCGACCGCAACGCGGCTGGCGGCGCTCGACCTCCCCACGCTGGCCGAATGCCCGGAGATCGCGATCGATTTCGTGACCAGCGATGAAGAGCCGTTCGACCCCGGCGAACTGGGCGCGGTGATCGCTCCGCCCGCCATCGCCAATGCGCTGTCCTCCGCCACGGGCCAGCGGTATCGCTCTCTCCCGCTCGACATCGCGGCGGCCCCGCCAGCGGTGCAGGAGGCGCCTGCGGACCCGGCTCCCGTAGAGCAGCCGCCCGCAGATCGGGAGGGGCCCGCCCCCTCTTCGGAGCAGCCGGCAGTGGAAGAGCCATCTTGACGCGTCGCCTTCCATCGCGTTGGCGAAACGCATGACCTGGCAAGACCAACAGCTCCCCGAAGAGCATCCGCCCGTGCGTTCGGGCAAGATCGGCGTGTTGCTGGTCAATCTCGGCACGCCCGTTGCGCCGACCACCGCCGATGTGCGGCGCTATCTGGCCGAATTTCTTTCGGATCGGCGGGTGATCGAAATCCCGCCGATCGCGTGGCAGCCGATCCTGCGCGGGGTGATCCTCAACACCCGGCCACAGAAATCGGCGGGGGCCTATCGCAAGGTGTGGAGCGAGGACGGTTCGCCGCTCGCCGCGATCACCAAGCGCCAAGCTGCGGCGATGGATACCGCGATCGGTGCCGCGAGCGAGGGGCGCGTGATCGTCGACTGGGCGATGCGTTATGGCGAGCCCGCAATTCCCGACCGGCTGGCCGCGCTGCATGATGCCGGGTGCGACCGCATTCTGCTCGCGCCGCTCTACCCGCAATATTGCGCGGCGACGACCGCCACGGTGGTCGACAAGGCGAGCGACTGGCTGCGCGAACAGCGCTGGCAGCCGAGCTTGCGCACGCTGCCGCCCTATCACGACGATCCGCTCTATATCGACGCGCTGGCGAGCGACATCGACCGCCAACTGGACGCGCTCGACTTCGAACCCGAAGTGCTGTTACTCAGCTTCCACGGAATGCCCGCGCGCACACTGGCGCTGGGCGATCCCTACCATTGCCACTGTCACAAGACTGCACGGCTGCTGGAAGCGAAGATGGCCGAGCGCGGCCTCCGCACGGGGCTTCGTTTTCGCACCAGCTTCCAGTCGCGCTTCGGGCGGGCCAAGTGGCTCGAACCGGCGACCGACGATGTGTTGATGGACGAAGGGCGCAAGGGCACCAAGCGGCTGGCGGTGGTTGCGCCCGGCTTCTCCGCCGACTGCCTCGAAACGCTCGAAGAGCTGGCGCTGGAGGGCAAAGAGCAGTTCGAGGAAACCGGCGGCGAAGGCTTCGCCGCACTGTCCTGCCTCAACACCTCGCAAGCCGGGCTGGCCATGCTGGAGGCGATCCTGCGGCGTGAACTTGCAGGATGGATTTGAGCGCGTAAATAACTTACATTGGGGTCAATAAGGAGAGGACACTCAATGGCCACGCTTGCAGCTCACCAGCCCGCATCCGCCCGACCGCAGCACTGGAGAGAGGATAACCCGAGCCCGGGCGATCTCTCGCACATCCCGGGCGAAAGCGGCCTTCCGGTGGTCGGCAACACCTTCAAGATGCTCGCCGATCCGGTCGCCTTCACCAGGGGGATGGTCGAGAAATACGGACGCGTCTATCGCAACAACGCGTTCGGCGGCACGGTGGTGGCGCTGGTCGGCGCGGATGCGAACGAGTTGGTGTTGTTCGACCGGCAGAAGATTTTCTCCAGCGAGCAGGGCTGGGGCCCGATCCTCGACAAGCTGTTTCCGCGTGGCCTGATGCTGATGGATTTCGACCATCACCGGGCCGACCGCAAGGCGCTGTCTATCGCCTTCAAGCCCGAGCCGATGCGCCATTACGTCGGCAGCCTCAACCGCGGCATTTCCGACCGGATGGAGCAATGGGGCGCAGGGCCGATGCGCTTCTACCCCGCGATCAAGCAGCTGACGCTGGACCTTGCGGCAGACAGCTTCATCGGCATTCCTTTCGGCGAGGAAGCGGACAAGGTGAATCAGGCCTTCGTCGACATGGTCCAGGCCTCGGTCGCGCCGATCCGCCGCCCGCTGCCCTTCACCAAGATGAAGCGCGGCACCGATGGCCGGGCCTATCTGGTCGAGTATTTCACCAAGGAAACGCAGCGCCGCCGGGCCGAAGGCGGCGGGCAGGACATGTTCAGCCAGTTCGCGACCGCGACCCGCGACGATGGCGAGCTATTGCCGGTCGACGAGGTGGTCGATCACATGAACTTCCTGATGATGGCCGCGCACGACACGATCACCTCGTCCGCGACATCGCTGGTCTATTATCTCGCCAAGAACCCCGCATGGCAGGAGAAGCTGCGCGAGGAACTGCGCGCGATCACCGGCGGCGAAGGGCGCGCGCTCAATTACGAGGAACTGGGTCAGGCCGAATTGACCGAAATGGCGTTCAAGGAAGCGCTACGGATGATCCCGCCCGTGCCCTCCATCCCGCGCCGCGCGCTGGAGGAATTCGAATTCGGTGGATATCGCATCCCGGCAGGCACGCCGGTCGGCGTAAACCCGACCTTCGTTCACAACGACCCGGAAATCTGGGATTCGCCCGAAAAATTCGATCCGATGCGTTTCACTCGGGAGGCGGAAAAGGCTCGCCACAAATATGCGTGGGTGCCCTTCGGCGGCGGGGCGCACATGTGCCTCGGCCTCCACTTCGCCTACATGCAGATCAAGATCCTGATGGCGCACATGCTGACCAACTACCGGATCGAGGTGGCGGAAGGCTACGCGCCCGACTGGCAGGCCTGGCCGATCCCGCAGCCCAAGGACGGGTTGCAGATCAGGCTGGAGAAGCTTTGAGCCTCTGGCCGACCGTCAAAAATCGATCGCGATCCCGTCTTTCACCCAATCGCCGTAGCGTGTGGGGCTGAGGCCCTTGGGATCATCCACGCTCGCATCGATCGGCTCGGGCGCGGGCGGGGGATCGTCGCTCCAGTGCGCAGGCTTCTTGAATCCTTCGGGGCGTTCGGTAGCGCGTTTCATATGAGAGAAATGATCTTCCCGACCGGCGGTTTCAAGCGTGGCTAAAGACGGTAACGAAATCGCGGGCCTGCCGGCGCGCAAGGCGGCGCTGCGGATGCTCGATGGCGTGCTGCGCCGGGGCGAGACGCTGGAGCAGAACGAGGCGGCGGCCTTGCGCGGTTTGCCCGCCTCCGATGCGGGGCTTGCCCGCGCGATTGCGGCGGAAACCCTGCGCTGGCTGGTCGATTTCGATGCGTTGATCGACAGCGCGACGCGCGAGATGCTGCCCGAGGATGCCAAGCCGCGCACGGTGCTGCGGCTGATGCTGGCGCAATGGCTGCGGCTCGACACCCCGCCGCACGCGGTCGTCGCGACCGCGCTGCCGCTGCTTTCCGGCGGGCCGAAGCGGCTGGCGCATGGCGTGTTCGGCGCACTGACCAAGCGCGGGGTCGAACTGCCCGCCGCACCCACACTGCCCGAGGCGGTGGCGCAGCGCTGGGGCGAGCGTGCTGGAGCCATCGCCGCAGGCCTTGCCGAACCGCCCCCGCTCGACCTGACACTGAAAGACGCATCGCACACCGCCGAATGGGCGGTGAAGCTGGGCGCGGACAGCCTGATGCCCGGCCACCTGCGCCTTTCGCGCGGGCAGGCGGTGCATGGGCTCGAAGGGTTCGAGGATGGCGCATGGTGGGTGCAGGATCTCGCCGCCTCGCTCCCCGCGCGCCTGCTGGGCGAGGGCGGGGGCCAAGAGAAACCAAAGCGCGCGCTCGACCTGTGCGCCGCGCCCGGCGGCAAGACGCTGCAACTGGCGGCGCAGGGGTGGAATGTGACCGCGCTCGACATCTCGGCCAAACGGCTCAAGCTGCTGGAGGAGAACCTCAAGCGCACCGACCTGTCGGCAGAGGTGATCGCCGCCGATGCCTTCAAGTGGGAGCCTGAGGCGCCGTTCGACGCGATCCTGATCGACGCGCCGTGCACCGCGACAGGCACCGCGCGCCGCCACCCCGACGTGCTCCACCGCATCGGCCCGCGCCAGATCGAACAGATGGCCGAGGTACAGGCGCGCCTGATCGAGCGGGCGAGCGGCTGGCTCACGCCCGGCGGCGTGCTGGTTTATGCAGTGTGCTCGCTGGAGAGCGAGGAGGGGGAGGCGCAGGCTGAAAAGGTCTCGCTCGCGCCCGATCCCATCCGGGCGGAGGAATTGCCTGCAGGCCTGTCACCCACCGCGCACGGCACCCTGCGCACCGACCCCGGAATGCTGCCCGAACACGGCGGCCTCGACGGGTTCTTCATCGTCCGCTGGCGCAAGAGTTAGCCAAATAACTCCCCTCCCCGGCGGGGAGGGGTTGGGGGTGGGGGCTCTAAGCCACCGGCCTCGGCACACCCCCACCCGACCTCCCCCTCAAGGGGGAGGAGAAAAGTGTGGCCCTCCTGGTGCGTTGGCGGTCGGAAGAGAATTGACCGTTTTCGGGTGGAAAGCTGACACTAGGCATTACCATTGCATCTGATCGTAATTACCGTGTCAAAAGTGATGCTGTATTCGATCTCGATGTAGCTGCAACCACCATCCGACTGAGCCGGGAGATAGGTTTCACGATCGAACCAGCGGCGCTCACCGGCTTTCATTCCGTCGGGTGGCGGACAGAGCATTACAATCTGACCATTTTTGCTGCCGCCCGACTTTGCCGATTGGCAAGCATCATTTATAAACCGGGTATCAGGGATGAAATAAGCGGCAGAAATACGATTTGCGGAGGCGAATTTATAGGTGCGTGCATATCGGTCTAGAGGCTTCGAACCAGCAGGAAGTTCAACTCTATTCTCAATGGCATTCATCAGACCGGCTTTTGTACTTTTTGGATCGTCTTCGTAAGGCTCCTGCGCTGATCCACAGCCGGTCGCAGCGAGCACGACAATGAGAATTGCAAATCGTTTCATCATTCAATTGCAAGTTGCCAGAGAAAGGACCCGCTATCAATTCGCGTGATGACGAATACCCGCAATGGGGTCGGAAACTTGCACTCTAAATCTCATTCTCATTTGAGCGGCGCGCGCCTCCTCTCATCTCTCTTCCAGCCGCCAACCCCCCAAAGAAAAGCGGCCTCAGGGCATTCGCCCGAGGCCGCTTCTCGTATCCAGAATTCCGCCCGGATCGGACGGACTTCGTCAGTCCTCAGGCCGCATCGAAGCGCGGCCCGTCACAAGGCTCGCGCGGATTACGCGGCTTCCTTGATCTCGACCAGGGTCACACCGAAGGTCAGGTCTTCGCCTGCCAGCGGGTGGTTGCCGTCGGCCTTGACCGACTGGTCGTGCACTTCGGTGATCACGAGCTGGATCGGCTGGCCGTCCTGACCCTGTGCCGAAAGCTGCATGCCCGGCTGCGGGGCGGGTTCTGCCGGCAGGTTCTCGCGCGGCACATCGATCACCAGCTCCTCGCGGCGCGGGCCGAAGGCGTTGTCGCTGTCGATCTTGACCTGCTGCACGGCGCCGACTTCCATCCCGTCGAGTGCGGCTTCGATCTGCGGGAAGATTTCCTGCTTGCCGAGCGTGACGACCTGCGGGCCGCTTTCCTCGGTGTTGCCGACCACCTGGCCTGCTTCGGTCTTGACCACGAAATCGATGGCGACGGTGTCGCCGTTCTTGGCTGTAGGCATAAGCTATTTCCTCTCTGACTGAGGGGTGAGGGCGGCAGTATTATTGCGGCCACGGGAATATTCGATGCGCACCAACGTGGGGCCATCCGCGCGAGGCGCAACCCCGAAGTTCGAATCCGCCTTATAAACGCGCTGTCCTACAGGCACGCGGGCGTGCCATCCTCGCGCCGTATGTCACGATACGATAACGCCGGTCCGGGTCGTCTTTTTCGACGTCCGAACCGGCGGTGGCTTTTTGGCCCCTGGACACTGTGTCAGGTGTGTCAGGCGTCTTGGGTGGTCGCGCGTCCGAACCGCCAAACCGGCATCCACTTTCGCCGGACGCGCTCCGGGCGACTCAGGCGTCGTCCTTGACGTATTTCTGGAAGCTCTTGCGCAGCTTCATCAGCTTGGGCGGAATGGTCGCCTGGCAATAGGGATTGCGCTGGCCTTCGCCGTCCCAGTAATCCTGGTGATAGCCCTCGGCCGAATACCAGGTCGCGGTCTGCTGGCCATCGGACATGCCTTCGATCGTGGTCACTGCCATCGCACCATTGGCGGCATTCCAGCGCCCGATCGCGGCTTCGGCTTCCTCGGCCTGTTTCGCATCGAGCGGGAAGATCGCGCTGCGGTATTGCGTGCCGACATCATTGCCCTGCCGGTTCAGCTGGGTCGGGTCGTGCGTGCCGAGAAACATGTCGAGCAGTTCGGCATAGCTGATCGTGTCGGCGTCGTAGGTGACCTTCACCGCCTCGGCATGGCCGGTATTGCCGGAACACACCTGCTTGTAGGTCGGGTTCTCGGTCTCGCCGCCGATATAGCCGCTCTCGACGCTCTCGACGCCGATCACGTCCTTCATCACGGCTTCGGTGCACCAGAAGCATCCGCCTCCGAAAATCGCGGTCTCGCTCATGTCGTTATTCTCCTTTGGTTCCGGAGGTAGGAAGCATGGGGCTTAAGTCCATGGCTCTTGTCATGAGGGCCTCCGCAGCTAGGGTGCGCGCACAAGACAATTCCGGGAGATTTCACGATGCGTATTGCTCTTCTCGCTGCCGCCGCCGGCCTTGCCTTTGCGAGCCCCGCTATGGCCGATGACCACATGGGCGTGACCGCCGAGCGGCACGATCACCATGGCGCGCTCAAAGCTGCCGTTGCATCCGACGCGCGCGGCGAGGATGCGGCACGCGACCAGTGGCGCCACCCGTTCGAAACGCTCGACTTCTTTCAGGTGAAGCCGGGCATGACCGTCGTCGACTACATGCCCGCCGGTGGCTGGTACACGCGCATCCTGGTGCCGTATCTGGGCAGCGAGGGGCGCTATATCGGCCTGACGCCCGATCCCGCCGCCGCCGATGGGGAGCGTTTCGCGAACTATTTCGGCGGGCTGCCCGGCAACTTCACCGAGAATTCGCCGAAGTGGAACCTGACCGGCGCACCGACGAGCGTCTATGGCTCGCAGGATGTGCCCGAAGCGATGCAGGGCAGCGTCGATCGCGCGCTGATCTTCCGCGAGATGCACAACCTGCTGCGCTCGGGCGTGCTCTATACCGAACTCACCCGCATCCGCTCGATGCTGAAGGACGACGGGATGCTCGGCATCGTGCAGCACCGCGCGAAGGAAGATGCGCCGGGCGACTACACCAATGGCAGCAAGGGCTACCTGCGGCAGGAAGATGTCATCGCGCTGGTCGAGGCGCACGGCTTCGAACTGGTGGGGATGAGCGACATCAACGCCAATCCGGCGGACCCGGCGAACTGGAAAGGCGGTGTGTGGACCCTGCCGCCGAGCAATAGCGGCGATGTCGCCGAAGCGGCGGCGGTGGGCGAAAGCGACCGGATGACGCTGCTGTTCAAGAAGCGCTGAGGCCTGTCAGACGCGGTTCAGGCGGGCGGCGGCAGATGGCGCGTGAGATAGAGTCTCATGAGAGGATATGTCATGTGTTCGAGATACCTGCCCCTGCTTGCCGCGCCCCTGGCGCTCGCTGCGTGCCAGCAACCGGCCTACGATCCGCGCGGGGTCGATCATGACGAAACCCTGCTGTCTGTCAGCGCGACGGGCGAATCCGAAGTCCGCCCGGACGAGGCCTTCTTCCAGGTCGGGGTCGAGAATTTCGGGCCAACCGGCAAGGCGGCAAGCGATGCCAATGCCAAGGACATTGCGAAGGTGGTCGCCGCACTGAAGGAGGCGGGCGTTCCGGCGGAGGATATCCAGACGCGCACTGTCGGCATCCAGCGGATCCAGTACGGCGACCGCAAGGGGCAGTATCAGGCGAACAACATCGTCGCGGTGACCGTGCGCGATATCGAGCGTGCGGGCGACGCGGTGACCGCCGCGACCGAGGCGGGCGCGAACGTGTTGTCCGGCCCTGACCTGCGCATCTCCGACAGCGAGAAGGCCGCGAACACCGCCTATGGCGAGGCGTTCAAGGCGGCGAGGGCCCGCGCGCAGGCCTATGCCGATGCCGCCGATATGAAGATCGCCCGCGTGCTCACGATCCGCGATGGCGGCGGCGCGCAGGGCAATCGCTACATCCCCGGAGCACCGCCTCCGCCGCCGCCCGTCGCGCCGGTGGTCCGCACGCAGGCGATGCCGGAGGAACAGGCGGGCGGGGTGATCCAGCCCGGCCAGACCACCAGCCGCGTCTCCGTGCAGGTGGACTTCGCGCTGGTGCCCAAGTAACCGGCCGCCATGCGTCAGATCACCGTAGCCGCGCTCCAGCTGGAGCTTGGAGCCCAAGACGAGGCAGAGAACATCGAAGCGGTGTCCTCGCTGGTCGAGGAAGCGGCGTCGCGCGGTGCGCAGTTGATCCTGCCGCCCGAGCTGTTCGATGGGCCGTACTTCTGCAAGCACGAGGACGAGGCGCTGTTCGCCCGCGCCGCGCCGACCGCCGACCATCCCAACGTGCGCGCGATGGCCAAGCTGGCAAAGAAGCTGGGCGTGGCGATCCCGACCAGTTTCTTCGAGAAAGACGGCCCGCACCACTACAACTCGCTCGCGATGATCGGCCCTGACGGGGAGATCATGGGAGTCTATCGCAAGAGCCACATTCCCGACGGCCCGGGCTACGAAGAGAAGTACTACTTCCGCCCCGGCAATACCGGGTTCAAGGTGTGGGACGTTCCGCTGAAAGACGGAGGCTCCACCAAGATCGGCGTGGGGGTATGCTGGGACCAGTGGTACCCGGAAACCGCGCGCGCGATGGCGCTGATGGGGGCCGAACTGCTGTTCTACCCGACCGCGATCGGCTCCGAGCCCTATGACGCCAGCTTCGATACCAGCCGCATGTGGCAGCGCGCGATGCAGGGCCACTCGGTGTCGAACTGCATGCCGGTGATCGCCGCCAACCGGATCGGCACCGAGGACGGGCAGACGTTTTACGGTCACAGCTTCATCACCAACGAATGGGGTGACAAGCTGGTCGAGTTCGGGCGCGAGGAAGACGGCGTGCTGGTCGCCACGCTCGACCTCGATACGGCGGCCAAACATCGCGCAGGCATGGGCTTCTTCCGCGACCGGCGGCCGGAGCTCTATGGCCGGTTGAGCGAGGACGTCTGAGCGAAACCTATCTCATCGCGCTGGGATCGAACCGGCGCCACGGCGAGCATGGCCGCCCGCGCGGGGTCGTGCTGGCGGCGATGGAAGAGCTGAGCGCACTCGGCACAGTGGACGCGCGCAGTCCGGTGATCGCCAGCGCGCCCATCGGCGCGGCCCCGCGGATTTTCGCCAATGCGGTGGCGCAGCTGGAGACCGACCTCGCGCCGCCCGCGCTGCTGCGCGAGCTCAAGCGATTCGAACGCGACTTCGGCAGGCGGCCGGGCAAGACGTGGGGCGACCGCGTGCTCGATCTCGACATCGTGCTGTGGAGCGGCGGGCGGTGGCATTCGCGCAGGCTGCACATTCCGCACCGTGGCTTGGCCGCTCGCAGTTTCGTGCTGGGTCCCGCGACGGCCATCGCACCCGGCTGGCGCGACCCCGATAGCGGCCTTACGCTGCGGCAGTTGCAGGCACGCTTGACCCGCCCGCAAGCCCTGCCTAGGGAGCGCACCCGGTCGGACCCTTAGCTCAGTTGGTAGAGCAAGATACTTTTAATATCGAGGTCGCTGGTTCGAGCCCAGCAGGGTCCACCATCTTTCCTACTCTCCCCGTTCCGGATAGGCACGCCGCTCAATAGCCCGAGGCTTGCCCGTCCTTGCGCATTTCGGTCGCGCCGACATAGACGCCGCTCTCCGGATTGCGGGCGATCGCCTGGTAGCCGCCGAAGGGAATGCCGGTGGTCTCGACTTCGACATTGTGGCCCATCGCGCGCAGCGCTTCGATCGTCGCCGTCGGAATGCCGGGTTCGACCATCAGCGTGCCGAGATCGTCGATCTCCACCGTGTCGGCTGCACTGCCCAGAAGCGCATCGGTCGGCTGGCGACCGCCATCGTGCATCAGCCGTGCAGCATCGCCTGCTTCCTGCAGGTTCATCCCGTAGTCGACCAGATTGACGAGGATCTGGACATGGCCCTGCGGCTGCATCCCGCCGCCCATCAGGCCGAAGCTCATGAACGGTTTGCCGTCCTTCTTCACGAAGGCGGGAATGATCGTATGGAAAGGCCGCTTGTTGGGCGCGTAGGCATTGGGATGCGCGGGATCGAGGCTGAAGAGTTCGCCGCGATCCTGGAACATGAAGCCGAGCCTGGGGGCGACCAGACCGCCGCCCATCCCGCGATAATTGGACTGGATCAGGCTGACCATCATCCCGTCCTTGTCCGCCACGGTGAGGTAAGTCGTGTCGCCTTCGCCCTCCAGCTTAGGCTCGATCGGTGGCTCGCCCGGCCCGAAGGCGGGTGTTGCGCGCTTAGGGTCGATCTGTGCGAACCTTGTGCGCCCGTATGCGTCACTCAACAGCCCTTGTGGTGCGGGCGAGAAATCGGGATCGGCGTAGAAGCGCGCGACATCCTCGAAGGCCAGACGCTTCGCCTCGGTGATGTAATGCAGCACTTGCGGGCTGCCCCGTTCCCACTGCGCCAGATCGACGTTCTTCAGGATGTTGACCATCTGCAAGGCCGCATAGCCCTGGCCGTTGGGCGGCAGCTCGCACAGTTCATAGCCCTTGCGATAGTCGACACAGGCAACATCGACCCACTCGCTGTCGTGGTTCGCGAAGTCGGCCAGCGTGTAGGCGCTGCCCTGTCCGCGCAGATAATCGACGATCCGCTGCGCGGTTTCGCCTTCGTAATATTCGTCGCGACCATTCGCCGCGATCCGCTCCAGCGTGTTGGCGAGGTCGGCGTTCTTGAAAATCTCCCCCGGTTGGGGCGCATCGCCATCCGCGAACCAGGTTGCACGGGCATTCTCGAAATCGAAGTCCATCCGCTGGAGACGGGCTTCGTAGGCGCGCAGCGAGCGCTCGAGATACATCGAGATGACCGGCGCGACCGGATGCCCTTCGCGCGCATAACGGATCGTCGGTGCGAGATTGTCGGCCATCGGCAGCTTGCCGAAACGGTCGTGCAGGTCGAACCAGGCATCCACCGTGCCGGGAATGGTGATCGGCAGCGGACCGACCGGGGGTAGCGAGGTTGCGCCCGCGCCAAGCTTCGCCTTGAGCTGTTCGAGCGTCTGGCCCGAGGGGCTGCGGCCCGATCCGTTGATGCCATAGAGCTTGTCGGTCTTGGGATCATAGACAATCGCAAACAGGTCGCCGCCGATCCCATTCCCGGTCGGCTCCATCAGTCCGAGTGCGGCATTGGCGGCAATCGCCGCGTCGACTGCGCTGCCGCCCTGCTTGAGAATGTCGAGCGCGATCTGGGTGGCGAGCGGATGCGCGGTTGCGGCCATCCCGTTCGCTGCGGCGACCGGGCTGCGGCTCCAGCCGGCGCCCACGGGCCGTGCGCCGGGCCCGATGCCCTGTGTGGCTTCCTCGGTCGTGTCGGCGGTATTGATCGCGGGGGCAGGGCTCCCCTGCGCCAGAGCCGGGCTCGCCATCAGCATACTGGCCGTCAGAAGTCTCGAAATCATGCGCATCGGGCCTCTCCATTTCCTTCACTTACCGATAAGGCTAGGGCAAAGGCGGGCGCAGCAAAAGGTGCTGGTGACAAAAGGCGGTGGCAGCTACAGGGTCACCCTTCGCACTCGCAACATTTTAGCATTGATATTTCGCTGGGCATGCCCAATGCTATCGAAGATGTGCGCCGAACGGGGTGCAGACTTTATGAAACACAAACCGGGCCAAACCGATCGAACGTAATTCCACCAATAAATTCGTCGAGCGCGAGCAGGCCTATCCGGCCAAGCGTTCGGCAGATTCCCGTCGTGCCGACTTTCTCGAAATCGGCGCGCCTTTTGCCGATGATGCGGCGCAGGCGCAGGCCGGCCGCTGCTCGCAATGCGGTGTGCCTTATTGCCAGTCGCATTGCCCGCTGCACAATCACATCCCCGACTGGCTGCGCCTGACGGCCGAGGGGCGGCTGCGCGAGGCATACGATCTTTCGGCCCGCACCTCGACCATGCCCGAAATCTGCGGCCGCATCTGCCCGCAGGACCGACTGTGCGAAGGCAACTGCGTGATCGAATTCTCCGGCCATGGTGCGGTGACGATCGGCAGTATCGAGAAGTATCTGGGCGATAATGCGTGGCAGAACGGCTGGGTGCGCGGCATCGAGCCTGGCCCGGCGAACGGGCAGTCGGTCGGCATCATCGGCGCAGGGCCCGCTGGCCTGACCGCTGCGGAATATCTGCGCATCGCCGGTTACGAGGTCGATATCTACGACCGGCACGACCGTGCAGGCGGCCTGCTGATCTACGGCATTCCGAACTTCAAGCTCGACAAGAGCGTGGTCGACCGGCGCGTCAAGCGGGTCGAGGAGGGAGGCATCCGCATCCATCGCGCCGTCGAGGTGGGCGAAGATGTCACCCTAGCCGAGCTGCGCAAGCGGCACGATGCGGTATTCGTCGCGACGGGTGTGTACCAGTCGCGCGAACTGACCGTGGAGGGTGCGGACAAGGATGGCGTGATCCGCGCGATCGATTTCCTGACCGCCTCGAACCGCAGCGGGCTGGGTGACGAGGTGCCCAGCCACAGCGATGGCAGCCTGCTGGCGAAGGACCGGGACGTCGTGGTGATTGGCGGCGGCGATACGGCGATGGACTGCGTGCGCACCGCGATCCGGCAGGGCGCGAAGTCGGTTAAATGCCTCTATCGCCGCGACCGGGACAACATGCCCGGCAGCCGCACCGAGGTCGCGCATGCCGAGGAAGAGGGCGTCGAATTCCTGTGGCTCTCCGGCCCCGCTTCGATCGAAGGGGGCGAGCGTGCCGCGAAAGTGCAGGCGAACCGGATGCAACTGGGCGAACCCGATGCCGATGGCCGCCGCCGTCCGCAGGTCGATCCCTCGAGCAGTTTCGCGCTCGATGCCGACCTGGTCGTCCTCGCGCTGGGCTTCGAACCCGAGCCGCTGCCTGCGATCTTCGGCGAGGATGGCCTCGCCGTGACCGATTGGGGCACGCTCGAATGCGACGAGACAATGATGACCACGCTTCCTGGCGTGTTCGCGGGCGGAGACATCTCGCGCGGCGCAAGTTTGGTCGTCTGGGCGGTGCGCGACGGGCGCGACGTCGCCGAACATATTGATAGATATCTCGCCGCTGCCCGTGCGCAGCGCGCGGACAAGCAAAGCGCAGCAGCGGCATGACTCATCAACAGAACGAAGCGGAGCGCCTTTCGCGCGACGGCATGTATCATGCCGATATGGAGCACGATGCCTGCGGCGTCGGGCTGATCGGCGAAACGTCGGGCAAGTCGACGCGCCGCGTGGTCGATGCCGCGCTCGATGCGCTGTCTTCCATCTGGCACCGCGGCGCGGTAGATGCGGACGGGAAGACCGGCGACGGGGCCGGGCTGCTGATCGATCTGCCGGTCGATTTCTTCGCCAGCGCGATCGATGCGAGCGGCCATGCCGTGCGCGACGGACGCCTTGCGGTGGGCGTCGTGTTCCTCCCCCAGGCCGATCTTGCCGCGCAGGATGCCTGCCGCACCATTGTGGAGGCGGAGCTGATCCGCGCCGGGTTCTTCGTCTATGGCTGGCGGCAGGTGCCGATCGACATATCGGTTATCGGGCGCAAGGCGCGCGAAACCCGCCCTGCGATCGAGCAGGTGATGATCGCCGGACCGGAGCCGGAGGAGCAATCGCTCGACGAGTTCGAGAAACACCTTTACGTCGTCCGGCGGCGGATCGAGCGGCGGATCGTCGAAGCGCAGCTGCGCGATTTCTACATCGCGTCGCTCTCCGCCCGATCGATCGTCTACAAGGGCCTGTTCCTGGCGGAGAGTCTGGCAACCTTCTATCCCGACGTGCGCGATCCGCTGGTGACCAGCCGGATGGCGATCCTCCACCAGCGTTATTCCACCAATACCTTCCCGCAATGGTGGCTCGCCCAGCCGTTCCGCACGCTGGCGCATAATGGCGAGATCAACACGATCCGCGGCAACAAGAACTGGATGCGCACGCACGAGATCAAGATGGCAAGCCTCGCCTTCGCGAACACGCCGGACGACATCAAGCCCGTGATCCCGGTCGGCGCATCGGACACCGCCAGCCTCGACGCGGCGATCGAATTGCTGGTCCGTTCGGGCAAGGCAATGCCGACGGCCAAATCGATGCTGGTGCCAGAAGCGTGGCAGGCCGTGCCTAACATGGCTGACGAAACCCGCGCGATGTATCAATACATGGCTTCGGTGATGGAGCCGTGGGACGGGCCCGCCGCGCTCGCGATGACCGATGGCCGCTGGGCTGTCGCCGGGCTCGATCGCAACGCGCTGCGCCCGCTCGCCTTCAGCCGCACCGACGATGGCCTGCTGGTTGTCGGCTCGGAAAGCGGGATGGTCTCGCTCGACGAGGATCGGGTGGTCGAAAAGGGACGGCTTGGCCCTGGGCAGATGATCGCGATTGATCTGCACGAAGGCCAACTGCTGCGCGACGAGGAGCTCAAGGCCCGCATCGCTCGCGAAGCGCCCTATGGCGCATTGGTCGCGGGTTTTCGGGGGATCGACGATCTGCCGGAGGCTCCGGCGGAAGCGGAGCCCTCCTACGACGAGGAGCAGCTCGAGCGTCGCCTGAGTGCCGCCGGCATGACGACCGAGGATATGGAGCTGATCCTCGATGCGATGGCACTCGATGGCAAGGAAGCCATCGGTTCGATGGGCGACGACACGCCGCTGGCGGTGATCAGCGGCAAGTCTCGCAATGTCAGCCAGTTCTTCCGCCAGAATTTCGCGCAGGTCACCAACCCGCCGATCGATTCCCTTCGCGAACGCCATGTCATGAGCCTGCGCACGCGCTACGCCAACCTCGCCAATATTCTGGAGGAGGAAGACCAGAACGATCACGTGCTGGTGCTGGAGAGCCCGGTGCTGACCTCGCACGATTGGGCACGGCTGCGCGCGGGTTTCGGCAAGAATGTCGGCGATATCGATTGCACCTTCCGCGCACGCGGTGCGGCGGCGGACCTGCGCTTCGCGATCGAGCGCATCCGGGCCGAGGCGGAATCGATGGTCAAGGCCGGAAAGGCCGAGATATTCCTGTCCGACGAGGCGACCGGTCCCGATCGCATCGGCGTGCCGATGATTCTCGCCGCCGCCGCGGTCCACACGCACCTGACGCGCAAGGGCCTGCGCTCTTCGGCGTCGATCAACGTCCGTTCCGCCGAATGTCTCGATACGCATACGCTCGCCGTTCTGATCGGCGTGGGTGCGACGAGCGTTAATCCCTATCTGGCCGAGGCGGCATTGCTCGCCCGGCATCGGCGTGGCCTGTACGGCGATCAGAGCCGCGAGGAGGTGCTGGGCAACTTCCGCACCGCGCTCGAAGACGGGTTACTGAAGATCATGGCCAAAATGGGAATCTCGGTCATCTCCAGCTATCGCGGCGGCTATAATTTCGAAGCCGTCGGCCTCAGCCGCGCGATCACGGCAGACCTGTTCCCCGGCATGCCCAACAAGATTTCGGGCGAGGGTTACGATTCGCTCCACGTCAGCGCCGCCGAACGGCACGCCGATGCCTTCGGCAGCCGCCATGCGCAGCTGCCGATCGGCGGCTTTTACCGGCAGCGTTCGGGCGAGGAACAGCATGCGTGGGGAGCCGAAGGGATGCACGCGTTGCAAACCGCATGCGCCACGGGCAATCAGGCGCAGTGGAAGCGCTTCGTCCAGGCGGTCGAAGGTGCCGAACCGATCTACCTGCGCGATCTGCTCGGCATCGACGAGGCGGCAGAGCCGCTGCCGCTAGACAAGGTCGAGCCGGTCGAGGCGATCCGCAAGCGCTTCCTGACTCCGGGCATGTCTCTGGGTGCGCTGTCGCCCGAGGCGCACGAGACGCTGGCGATCGCAATGAACCGGATCGGCGCGAAGGCCGTCTCCGGCGAAGGCGGAGAATCCGCCGAACGCTTCACGCCGCGCGAGAACGGCGATCTTGCCAATAGCGGAGTGAAGCAGGTGGCGAGTGGGCGCTTCGGCGTCACCGCGCACTACCTCAACAATTGCGAAGAGATTGAAATCAAGATCGCGCAGGGCGCGAAGCCAGGCGAAGGCGGGCAACTGCCCGGTTTCAAGGTGGACGAGGTGATCGCCAAGCTGCGCCACTCGACCCCGGGCGTGACGCTGATCTCGCCCCCGCCGCATCACGACATCTATTCGATCGAGGATCTGGCGCAGCTGATCTACGACCTCAAGCAGGTCAATCCGCGCGCGCGGGTCTGCGTGAAGCTGGTCAGCGCGGCGGGCATCGGCACGATCGCGGCTGGTGTCGCCAAGGCGCATGCCGATGCAATCCTGATTTCAGGCCACACTGGCGGTACGGGCGCGAGCCCGCAGACCAGCATCAAGTTTGCCGGCACGCCGTGGGAAATGGGGCTGGCGGAAGTGAACCAGGTGCTCGCGCTCAACGGATTGCGTCACAAGGTGAAACTGCGGGTCGATGGCGGTTTGAAGACCGGTCGCGAAATCGTGATCGGGGCGATCCTCGGCGCCGAGGAATTCGGCATCGGCACGATGAGCCTGGTCGCGATGGGCTGCATCATGGTTCGCCAGTGCCACTCGAATACATGCCCGGTCGGGGTCTGCACGCAAGACCCGCGCCTGCGCGCAATGTTCGGCGGGAGCCCAGAAAAGGTGATCCAGCTGATGGACTTCCTCGCCGGGGATGTCCGCAACATTCTTGCCAAGCTCGGTTTCTCCTCGCTCGACGAGGTGATCGGGCGGACCGAGCTGCTACGGCAGGTGAGCCGCGGTGCCGAGCATCTCGACGATCTCGACCTCAATCCCATCCTGCAAAAGGTGCAGACCGACGAGCCGCGTGTGTTCTCGATTGCCGAACATCGCAACCCGGTGCCCGACAGCCTCGATGCCGAACTGCTCGACCACGCAAGCAAAGCGATCGAGGACGGTACGCCGATCAAGGTCGAACTGCCGGTCCGCAATGTGCACCGCGCGGTGGGCGCGCGGCTTTCTTCGCATGTCGTGACCCGGCACGGACCCGATGGCCTGCCGGACGGGACACTGGACGTGCGTCTGACCGGCTGTGCGGGTCAGTCGCTCGGCGCCTTTCTGGCCAAGGGCATTCGCCTGACGATCGAAGGCGACGCCAATGACTATGTCGGCAAGGGCCTGTCGGGGGGCGAAATCGTCGTCCATCCACCTTCGGGCGCCCCGCGCAAGAGCGAGGCGAACGGAATTATCGGCAACACCGCGCTCTATGGCGCAACCTCGGGCGCGCTGTTCGCGGCGGGCAAGGCGGGCGAGCGTTTTGCGGTGCGCAATTCGGGCGCGCGCACGGTGATCGAGGGATGCGGCGCGAATGGCTGCGAATACATGACCGGCGGCATGGCCGTTATCCTCGGGCGCGTGGGCAGCAATTTCGGAGCCGGGATGACCGGCGGGATGGCCTTCGTCTACGATCCGGAGGATCGATTCGAGCGGCTGGCAAACCGGGGCTCGATACTCTGGCAGCGGTTGGCGAGCGATCACTGGCGCGAGGAATTGCGAGCGCTGGTCAAACGCCATGTCGAGCTGACCGGCAGCGCCCATGCCAAGGCTCTGCTATCGGAATGGAGCGCAAGTCTCGGACATTTCTGGCAAGTTGTTCCCAAGGATATGGTTAACAAGCTCGAGTTCCCGCTTGCCGAGGAGCAGAAGTCGTTAGCTTCTGCGAAATAATTCGGTTCGAAACCGTTCCAAATCCGGCCAGTGCCTGCGTCTATGGTCGACGCGGGCGCTGGTGATATGCGAGCCTCCATCTTGCTCACGATGGAGATATTGATGAAGAAGCTCACTGCGCTTGCAGGTATCGCGTTTCTGGCTGCCGCCACCCCGGCGGCCGCTTACACCAATCCGCCCGACGGCGATCCGCACGGCTCGCGCGGCGGTGGCGGCCCGACCGAAGTGCCCGCTCCGCCGGTAGCGCTGATCTTCGCGCTGGCAGCAGGCGCGATCATGGCCCGCAAGCGGGTCGCCTGAACCCTCCAGATCGGGTCAGTTCGCCATCGGTTCTCCACCGAGTGCGATCTCGCCCGACCGCTTGCCACGCCAATGCTTGATCTTGGCCTCTGCGCGCATCTGGATGATCGCCAGGGCCGGGATCAGCAGCACCAGCAGCACCGTGCCGAACAATACGCCAAAGCCCAGGCTGGCGGACATCGGGATCAGAAACTGCGCCTGCAGACTGGTTTCGAAGGTGATCGGTGCGACGCCCAGGAAGGTCGTGATCGCGGTCAGCATGATGGGGCGAAAACGCGATTTGGCCGCTTCGATCATCGCCTCGCCCGGTTCCATCCCATTGGCTAGGTTTTCATTCAGGAAGTCGATCATCACGAGCGACCCGTTGATGATGACCCCCGACAGCGCGATAATTCCGAACATCGACAGGATGCCCAGCGGGATGCCCAGCAGGAGGTGCCCGATCAGCGCGCCGATCATCCCAAAGGGAATCGCGGCCATGATGATGAGCGGCTGGACGTAGGATCTGAAGGGCACTGCAAGCAGCGCGTAGATCGCCACCAGTGCCAGCAGGAAGGCACTGCCGAGATCACCGAAGCTCTCCTGCTGCTCTTCCTGCTCTCCCCCGAAATCATACTGGAGCGAGGGATAGTCTGCCGTCAGCTGCGGCATGATGTCCTGTTCCAGAAGTGTCGCCACCTCCTGCCCGCCGATCGTGTCGCTATCGACATCGGCCGTGATGGTCGCGATCCGGTGGCCTTCCTCGCGCCGAATGACCGATGGAGCCTCGCCGAAAGAGACCTCGGCGATGCTCGACAGCGCGACCTCGCCGCCCGGAAGCCGAACCCGATATCGCTCGATATCGGCGATCGAATCGCGTTCGTCCTCGGGCAGGCGGATGTAGACGCGCACGTCTTCCTGCCCGCGCTGCACGCGCACCGCCTCGGCACCGAAGAACGCGGCGCGGACCTGGCTGGCGACATCCTGCAGCGTCACACCGAGGGTGCGTGCGCCAGGCTTGAGGCGCAGCTCGATTTCCTGCTGGCCCGCGTCCTGATCGCTCTCGATATCGAACACTCCGGTGACGCGCGCCAACTGCTCCATCAGCCGGTCCGAGGCGAGATCGAGGATCGCTTCGTCGGGGTGGCTGAGCTGGACATTCACCGGCTCACCCACGGCAAGCAGCGAGGACGAGATCGAGAGCGAGCGTGCCTCGGGCACAGGGCCCAGTTCCTCGCGCCATGCCTGTTCGATGGCGGAAGCCGAAACGCTCTCGCGCTGCGCAGCAGGGATCAGGCTCAGCTGCACATTCGCGAGGTTCGGGCGCAGTGTGCGTTCTGCCCCACCGGGCCCCTGGCCGGTCTGCGCCATGCCGATGGTCGTGTAGATCGCTTCGAGGAAGTAAGGCCCCACGCCATTATCCGGCGCATCGCCCGGCGGCTGTGCATCGAAGCGCGCCAAAGCCCGGTCGGCGGCGGCCTCGATCCGTTCGGTCACCTCGGCGGTCCGCTCCACCGTGGTGCCCGATGGCATCTCGAGCGTAGCGGCCACGATGTCGCCCTCGATCTCGGGAAAGAAAGCGAACTTGATGATGCCGCCCGGGATCATCGCGAGGAACAGGATCAGCAGCGCAACACCGCTTGCCAAGATGAGGTACGGCATCGCGACCACGAACCGCAGTGCGCGATCCAGTGGGCCCTCCACGAAGGCCTTGAAACGCGCATCGACCCACGACTGCACTCGCGAGAAAAAGCGCGTCACTCGGTTGCCGGGCTTGTGATCGTGGTCGGGCAGGGTGCTGAGGTGGTGGGGGAGGACGTACAGCGCCTCGACCAGCGAAAGGGTGAGCACCGCGATCACGACCAGTGGAATGTCGGCCAGGATCTTGCCGATCACCCCGCCAACCGCCAGCAGCGGCAGGAAAGCGGTGACTGTAGTGGCGACCGCGAAGAACACGGGCACCTTCACGCGCTGGGCGCCTGCGATGGCGGCGCCGATGCCGGTTCGCCCGCGCTCGCGCTCCGCATAGATGTTCTCGCCCACCACGACCGCATCGTCGACCACGAGGCCGAGCGCGAGGATGAAGCCGAACAGCGAGAACATGTTGATGCTCGATCCGGCCCAGTCGAGGATGAAGATCGCACCGACGAAGGTCGCGCCGATGCCGACGGCAGTCCAGGCTGCCAGTCGCAAGTCGAGGAACAAGGTGAGGGCGCCGAGCACGAGGATCAGGCCCAGTGCGGCATTACGCAGCAGCAGCGCGAGTCGGTCCTCGAGCAATTCGGAGCGGTCTTCCCAGATGGCGTAGGAAACCCCGGCGGGCAGTTCGAAATCCTCGTCGACCAGCGTCTTGGCCGCTTCCGCCACGTCCAACACCCGCTCGTCGCTGGTGCGGTAGATATCGACGAACGCGACCGGTGCGTCGTTGAAGCGGGTGATGAGGTCCGAATCCTCGAAATCGTCCTGCACGTCGGCGATGTCGCCCAGCGTCAGGGTCGCGCCGTCCTGCGTGCTGACGACCACGATGTTCTCGAAGTCCTGCTGGTTGTAGTTCTGCCCGATGGTGCGCACGCGCACTTCCTCGGTACCGGTCTCGATCGCGCCCGCCGGACTATCGAGGCTGGACCGACCGACGATCTGGGCAACCTGCGGCAGCGACAGGCCCAGCGCGCGCAGGCGCGACTGGGGGACATCGGCATAGATCTCGTAATTGCGGACGGCAGAGGTTTCGACATAGCTGATCTCGGGCAGGCTCGATGCCGCGTCTTCAAGCCGGTAGGCGGTTTCTTTGAGCGTGCGTTCGTCGACATCGCCGAACAGAGCGATCCGCAAGACGACCGCGCGCGTCGTCAATTCGCGGATATCGGGTTCCTCGGCATCGTCGGGGAAGGTCTGTATCTGATCGACTTCGGACTTCACTTCGTCGAGCGCCCGGGCGATGTCGGTGCCCAGTTCGAGTTCGACGTTGACCACGCCGCGGCCTTCGGAGGCCGTGGCCGAGATTTCCTTCACCCCCTCGATCGCTTCGACCGCCTCTTCCACCTTCTGGACGATCGATTCCTCGATCTCCTCGGGCGTCGCGCCCGGATAGGTGACGGAGACCGAAATCGTGTCGAGGCTGCTCTCTGGGAACACCTCCTGCACGATGGTGGTGAAGGAGAAATAGCCCGCGATGAACATCGCGAACAGCAGCAGGTTCGATGCGACGCCGTTCTTTGCCATGAAGGCGATCGGCCCGGTGCGGTCGCGCGCGCGATCCGCCTCGTTGCCGAAGCGGTCGACCGGGCCGGATGTGTCCTCGCCGTTACTCACCGCGCGGCGGCTCTGCATCGGCCGGGGTTGCCGTGCGGGGCTGTTGCGAGCTCAGGCGAACGCGCATGCCGTCGGTCGGCGCGCGCAGGTTGCTGGTCACGATCCGTCCACCCACGGCGAGGCTGGGCGTTGTGACATAGGCCACCTCGTCGGTTCGTTGGATGACCCGAACGGGCAGGATGCGCAGTCGCCCGTCGCGCACCACCCACACCTGATTGCCCGGGCGCAGGGCCCTGATCGGAATGCGCGCGAACGGCACCGACGCCTCGCCCGTCATGCGCGCATCGACGAAGCTGCCGAGCAGCAGGGGCGGGCCGGGCGGGC
>Ga0208934_1000212_pt1 | contig 36837 bp, 29 predicted proteins | sample MalvirDeepMed_s2_FD_184243 | JGI IMG/M metagenome (GOLD analysis project Ga0208934, IMG submission 184243) | Marine viral communities from the Global Malaspina Expedition - Malaspina viral metaG DeepMed_s2 (SPAdes) (version 2) | ecosystem: Environmental > Aquatic > Marine > Oceanic | place... | reverse complement strand
GAAGAAGGCATACCGCCGTCTACATCGGTGAAGGCTACAGTCAAAGCCCATCGATAAAAACCAATACGACCCGTCACACCTGCGAAGGCAGGTGTCCAGTGCGGTGGACACCATCGGATCAGCAGTCTTTGACTTCGGTGGCTGGCGCCATCCGTCGGAAGGCTGGTGCAGTTTTCGCTCGTTCAGCAGTCTGTTGTTGGGGAGTTTCCTGCTCTGGATACCTGCCTTCGCAGGTATGACGGGTGGAGGGACGGTTCGCCAGTTTCGCTGACGGGTCGCTGGGAGTTCCCTTCACTGGATACCCGCCTTCGCGGGTATGACGGGGGGAGGGCCATCCGCCCGTTTTGCTGGCGGCGGGCTCACGGAGCATTGTGGCCGGTTGTCCCGATCACGAAGAACAGCTGATACTCATCGCCTTGCCCCAGTCCGGTGGTAGGGAGGCATAGGTGTCGTGTTCTGGCTGTTCGTCATAGGGTTTCTTCAGCACTTCCAGCAGTGTCTCCAAGGGCTTGAAGTTGTCCTCGGTCGCGGCGTCTATGGCCTGCTGCGCCAGATAGTTGCGCAGGATGTACTTGGGATTGACGCGGCACATGGCCTGCTCGCGGTCTTCTGCGCTGGTGGTCTCGTGTTCCAGTCTCTGGCGGTATTGCTCAAGCCAGTCGTCGGCTTTCTGGCGATCGATGAACAGGTCGCGTACCGGCTCTGGCCCTTTGGATTCCAGCGTGGAGAGACCCCGGAAAAAGCGGGTGTAGTCCACGCCGTCGGCCTGCAGTAACTTGAATACGCCGATAATGAAATCCATGTCGCCGTCCTGGGATGTTTCCAGGCCAAGCTTGGCTCGCATCGTGGCGGTAAACCGCTCGTTGTACTCCGACTCGTAGGCCCGCAGTGCCCGCCGCACATCGTCTTCCTTCATTACCGTCGTCAGCGCCCTGGCCAGCATCTGCAGGTTGATGAAGCCGATTTCTGGCTGCCGATTATAGGCGTAGCGGCCTTGCTGGTCGGTGTGATTGCAGATGTAGCCCGCATCGAAATCGTCCAGGAAGGCGTAGGGGCCGTAATCGAAGGTTTCGCCGATGATCGACATGTTGTCGGAATTCATCACGCCGTGACAGAACCCCACCGTCTGCCAGTGGACAATCATTCTCGCGGTGCGGCGGCAGACTTCGGTGAAGAATGCCGCGTATTGCTCGGGCTCCGGCAGGTTGAGCAGATTTGGGAAGTGCAGCCTAACGGTCAGCCGTATCAGTTTGTGCAGCGCCTCCGCGCCCTGGTGATAGGCGGCATATTCGAAATGGCCGAAACGGATGTGGGTGGGTGACACGCGCATCAGCGTGGCGGCAGTTTCCATTTCCTCTCTGGCCACCGGATCATCGGATTTCACCATGAACAGCGCCCGGGTACTGGGAATGCCGAGATAGTGCATGGCCTCGCTGCACAGGTATTCGCGAATGGTTGAACGCAGCACTGCGCGACCATCGCCAAACCGCGAGTAGGGGGTGTGGCCTGCGCCTTTGAGGTGCCAGTCCCAGCGTTTGCCGTCTGGCCCTATGGTTTCCCAGAGCAGCAGGCCACGGCCATCGCCGAGGTCCGGGTTGTAGGCTCCGAACTGGTGGCCGGTGTATTTCATGGCGACCGGGTCCATGCCTTCGAGCAGTTCCTGGCCCGCGCCAACGCCGGTCCACTCCGATGGGTCGCTGGCATGGAATCCCATCTCCTGCGCCAGCGCGGCGTTGAACATGACCAGCCTTGGGTTACGGGTCAGCGGCGTCGGCTGAGTGCGCGTATAGAAGGCGGGCGGCAGAGTGAGATACTCATGTTCAATGCGAAAGGCAGGTATAGTCATTGCGTAGCGTCTTTGAGGTGGCGGATTTGTGGTGACGGGCATGGAATCTGCTTCGATGGCCAGCATTACCGTGCTGCAGCCAAAGAATTTACGTGAGGCGGATCAGAGCCGATGAACATTCCCTGGTTCCGTCTGTCCCCCGGTATCTGTTTCAAATAGGGTACAGGTGACACGGGGCACTAAAAAGCCCGTTAATTGCGCTGGCAGATCTTACGAACCTACGAAGGAGAACGGCGGTGCCAGAAGCCCAGTCGGTCGAATCGTTTGATGCCATCATGATCCACCTGATGGCGGAAGAGCGCCTGCCAGAAACCTACTCGCAGACCGTGCAGCAGATTCTCAAGCCGCTGGCGGACAAGGTGGCCGCTTGGCGAGCGCAGATAGAGGATCGGCCGCTACTGCTCGGGCTCAATGGCGCCCAAGGCACCGGCAAGTCCACGCTCACCAGATTTCTCTGCGCTCTTCTGGAGCACTTCCACGGACTCCGCACCGCCGCTTTTTCCCTTGATGACATCTATCTGACTCACGCCGAACGGCAGACCCTGGGCAAGACAGTACACCCTCTATTTCGGACCCGGGGTGTGCCGGGGACTCATGATCTTGGGCTAGGCGAGGCGACGATCAAGGCGCTGTGTGAGGCTACGCCGACCAGCGAGACCGCTCTACCGTTTTTCGATAAGGCTCAGGATGATCGCGCTCCCCGGGAGCGATGGCCAGTGTTCACCGGCCAGCCGGACGTGATTCTTGTGGAAGGCTGGTGCCTCTCTGCGCGGGGCCAGCGGCTGGCTGAGTTGAAGGAACCGCTGAATCAACTGGAAGCCGATGAGGACATGGACGGCACCTGGCGAAGCCATGTGAACGAGCGATTGCTGAACGATTATCGCCAGTTTTTTGACCAGTTTGATCGACTGGTCATGCTGAAAGCGCCTTCGATGGAATGCGTTCGCCAATGGCGCACCTTGCAGGAGCATAAACTTGCTCGCAAACAGGGCGGCGCACCAGGGCAGGGCGGTTCGCGGCTCATGACCGACCAGGAAGTCCTGCGGTTTGTCATGCATTATGAGCGTGTGACTCGTTGTTCACTGGACGAAATTCCCCAGCGGGCCGACGCTCTGATTAAGGTAGACTCGAATCATTGCTTCACGAAGCTGACGTTCAAGTCGGCCGACTGACGGCCCGATCTGGCGGAGCGGCCCTGGATGAATCCGGCACAGAAAATCTGGCAGTCTTTCAGAAGCCGCGTACTGACTGGCCGTGCATTCAGGCTGGTGGCGCCCCGGGCAAGCTTCCTGCCGGGCTCGCCTGGTCCGGGTGGGCCATCGCTGGCCGTGGCAGGCGAGGAGCACAATAACAACGCGCGTTTACTCAAGAGTGAAGGTATGGCTCGACGATTGGTGGTGTTTTCGGATCTCGATGGCACCCTGCTGGACCACGACACCTACGATTGGCGGCCTGCACAGAAGGCGCTCGACGCTCTGCGTGAGCGCGATATACCGCTGGTCCTGTGTTCCAGTAAAACAGCTGCTGAAATGGCCGTTCTGCGAGATGAACTGGGCCTGACGACGCCCTACATCAGTGAAAATGGCGCCGTTCTGGAAATTCCTGCGGGCAATCTGGGAGCCACTGAAGCAGAAACCGTCATGCTCGGCGAGCCGCGCCAGAAACTGCTGGATGCCCTGGCCCAGCTACGCAAGGACGGATTCCGGTTCCTCGGGTTTTCCGATATGACCGAACGCGCCGTGGCGGAAGCCACCGGCCTGGATCTGGAATCCGCCGCCCGTGCCCGTCAGCGTATCGCCACTGAGCCTCTGCTCTGGCGCAGCCACCCCTCGGAGGTGCCAGCTTTCGAGAAAGCTCTAAGTGCACTGGGCCTGCAACTGCTACAGGGTGGCCGCTTCTATCATGTCATGGGGCAGTTCGATAAGGCCGACGCCATGCGCGAGCTGCTGCGTCGCTACCGGGCGTTCCACGAGGCGGATCGGGTCAGTTCCATCGCGCTTGGGGACGGTCCCAACGACCAGAAAATGCTTCAGTTCGCCGACATCGCCGTTGTTATAAAAGGCGTAAAGTCGGCTCAGATTACGCTCTCGAACAAAACCAAAGTCGTCTACTCACACAAGCCTGGCCCGGTGGGCTGGAACAACTGTGTGCTGGAGATCCTGGCCGGTTTCGAGCGCTAGCGCATTATCCCGGCTGCCTGGAGTGGCAGCGTATGATCCAAGGAAAAGTGTATGGGCGATTTTTATCAGAACGGTACGATTACCACTCTTCATAACCTGCGTAACCGCTCTCTGGAGGACATGGAAGCCGAACTGGTTGCCATCAGTAAACACACCCCGATGTCACTGGTTTTACCCTGCCTATACAGCGAGCTGGAAGGCCCGGCGCTGAAGCATATCGTCTCTGAATTGGCCAAGGTGCCGTATCTTGAGCAGATCGTGATTGGTCTGGACCGGGCCGATGAAAATCAGTACCGCCACGCCAAGGAATACTTCAAGGATCTGCCCCAGCATGTGCGTGTGCTGTGGAACGACGGCCCCCGAATGCGGGCCATTGATCTGCAACTGCGCGAGCAGAAACTGGCACCGACCGAAATGGGTAAGGGCCGGAACGTCTGGTACTGCTTCGGTTATGTGCTGGCTTCCGAACGCAGCCGGGCGGTGGCGCTGCATGACTGCGATATTCTGACCTACTCGCGGGAAATGGTGGCCCGGCTCATTTATCCGGTGGTGCAGCCCCGCTTCAACTATGTGTTCTGCAAGGGCTACTACGCCCGTGTCGCGGATGGAAAGATCAATGGTCGCGTCAGCCGGTTGCTGGTAACACCCTTGATTCGCAGCCTCAAACGGGTCTGCGGCGACATGGAGTTCCTCGATTATCTGGACAGCTTTCGCTATCCGCTGGCGGGCGAATTTTCCCTGAAAACCAGCGTCGTGAATGATCTGCGGATTCCCAGCGACTGGGGCCTCGAGATCGGCGTGCTGTCCGAACTCAAGCGCAATTATTCCACCAGCCGGCTGTGCCAGGTCGATATCGCCGATACCTACGATCACAAGCATCAGGACCTGTCGCCTGAGGATGCCACTCGCGGCCTGTCGAAAATGAGTACGGATATTGCAAAGGCTCTGTTCCGGAAGCTGGCGACCACTGGCGAAGTATTTTCCAGTGAAAAGTTTCGCACCATCAAAGCGACCTACTATCGGATCGCCCTGGATTTTGTCGAAACCTACGCCAATGATGCGCGCATCAACGGCCTGAACTTTGACCGTCACTCGGAAGAAAAGGCCGTCGAACTGTTTGCCCAGAACGTGATGCTGGCCGGCTCTACTTTCCTGGATAACCCCATGGAAACGCCGTTTATCCCCAGCTGGAACCGGGTAGCCAGTGCATTACCGGACATCAAGCAGGCCCTGTTTGAGGCGGTCGAAGCCGATAACGAGGAATTCGCCAGCTAATCCGAATCGCCGACACCGGAGCCGGACTCCCAGGTCTCCGGTGTCGGGTATCGAGCACTTTCCAGAGCGAGATGGCAGGTAAGCCACGCTGTGAACGCCCAGGAGCAGGAATCATGACCGAGTCTTTGACCTATCGCCTCTCAGGAATGCTGAACGTGGTCTACCCGGAGCTGGATACAACGGCGCTGGCGTCGCAGTTGCTTGAGGAAATGGGCTTGACTGCCGATGCCCCGGGGCCTCGTCCTCACGAGAACCAGTGGGATGAAGGCGACGTGCTGCTGATCACCTACGCTGATTCGGTGGTGGAAGAGGGCGTAAAACCCCTTAAGACCCTGCATCGATTCCTGTCCCACAATCTCAAGGGCACGCTAAACGCAGTCCACATCCTGCCGTTCTTCCCGTTCAGTTCTGACGACGGTTTCTCGGTAATGGATTATCGAGCGGTCAACGAATCTCACGGTGACTGGGACGACATCCGCCGGATCTCGGGCGACTACAAGCTCATGTCCGATCTGGTCATCAATCACATGTCGTCTCGCAGTCGCTGGTTCGAGAACTTTAAAAAACGGGTCGATCCGGGCAAGGACTATTTCTATGAATCGGATCCTTCGCTGGATTACAGCCTGGTGGTGCGGCCCCGAACGTCGCCGCTGATCGTACCGGTGCAGACCGAAGACGGGGAGCGGCACGTGTGGTGCACCTTCAGCGAAGATCAGGTGGATCTGAATTTCGCCAATCCTCAGGTGCTGCAGGAATTTGTGGGCATCATCCGCTTCTATCTGGAGCAGGGCGTACGGATCTTCCGGTTCGATGCCGTGGCGTTTTTGTGGAAGCAGGTGGGCACGCCGTCTATCCACCTGCAGGAAACTCACGAGCTGATCAAGATTCTGCGGGTGCTGATTGAGCATCACACGCCGGATGCGATCATTATTACCGAGACCAACGTTCCCAACCGGGAGAATCTCACCTACTTCGGTAACGCCAACGAAGCCCATGTTATCTACAACTTTTCCTTGCCGCCGCTGCTGATCAATACGCTCATCACCGGCAACTGTCGCCATCTGAAAACCTGGCTGATGAGTATGCCGCCGGCGCAGATGGGCACGACCTACCTGAACTTTATCGCCTCTCACGACGGCGTAGGCATGCGGCCTACCGACGGCCTGCTGGGGGATGAAGAGAAGGGCGCCATGATCGAGACCATGCAGGCCTTCGGCGGCAAGGTTTCCTTCCGCCGCTTGGCAGACGGTTCCGAGCAGCCTTACGAAATCAATATTGCGCTGTTCGATGCGCTCAAGGGCACGGTTGAGGGCGGGCCAGATGAATGGCAGATCGACCGGTTTGTCTGCGCTCACACCATCATGCTCGCGCTTGAAGGCATACCCGCCTTCTACATCCACAGCCTGCTTGGCTCGGAAAATGACCATGCCCGAGTTGAGCACACCGGTCGATTCCGCTCGATTAACCGCAGCCAGTGGCCGCTGGATAAACTCGAAGCCCAGCTCGGCGACCCGCAGAGCGCTCATCATCAGGTGTTTACGCAACTCACTGAGCGGATTGCCATTCGCCGGCGCCAGCCCGCGTTTCATCCCAATGCTACCCAGTTCACCTTGCATCTTGGTTTGAAGATTTTTGGCTTCTGGCGTCAGAGTATGCGGCGGGACCAGTCGATCTTCTGCATCCACAATGTGACGGATCAGGAACAGGTTATCTCGCTCAGCGACATCAACCTGATCGGTACAGATACCTGGTTCGATCTTCTTTCGGATCTGGAGATTCAGGATCAGGGCGGGAGCCTGACACTGCCACCCTATGGCGCGGTGTGGCTATCCAACAAGAATCTGGGATAGGCCAGGGAGTAAGCAGGAGGTGCCGTCAGCCCGGCGGTTTTAACTGACGGGCGCGACTTCAACCTGATTGTTGCCGCGACGCTTGGCGATATTGAGCGCGCCCTCGGCCTGGGAGAGCCAGTCTTCCGGTTCGCGGGTAAAGCGGTTCAGCGAAGCAATACCCTGGCACGCCGAGAAGCGCACCCGCTCAGTGCCCGCGTTCACGATCTGCTCGTCAATACTGCGCTGAAAACGGCTGGCGAGAATCTGCGCACCCCGGAGATTTGTCTCTGGCAGCATGACCGCAAAACGACCGCCGCGCAGACGACACAGGTAATCGCACCGACGCAGCCTGTCCTGCATCAACTGCCCGACCCGGCGAACCACCTCGTTGCCCGTGGCATGACCGAAGTGACGATTAATCTGCCGCAAACTGTCGATATCGAGCAGCAGCAACGTGGAGCTTTGGGAGTAGCGGCGATTACGGCCCATCTCAGAAGCCAGGGTTTCAAACCAGAGATTGCTCTCGATAAGCCCCGTCAGCGAATCCCGACCTTCGAGCTGATTGGCCCGGACTTCACTGCGCGCCAGCGATTCCCGCTGGGTGGCGATGTGAGTGACATCGTAGATGGTAATGGCGACCCGGTGAGCCAGGCCATCGCCGGTCAGAACCGGCGAAAAGCTGACATTCTGGTACATCACCTCGGTGACGCTGCGATCAGCAGCCGCTGAGGGCAGGCGGAACAGAAAACGTTTTTCCTCCCATAAAGAGGTGGCCCGGGAATCGCCATTGAGCGTTCGCACAACAAAATTCTCGATAGTGCTTTTGGGGCTCGAAGGAAACAGATCGAAGAGGTCGCGGTTCAGCGCTTTAGCCGCAGGCACCCGGGTGTGATAGGCCATGAACGGATTCCATTCGCAGACCCGATATTGTGCGTCGACAACAACAAAGCCGATGTCGGAAGAATTGAGCAGTCCCTTGATCCATTCTTTATGACTCATGTGGCCCACAGCCGGCAGCCTCCGAATTGCGAATCTGCCGAGTATAGCAACGCCAACATGCCGCCTTAGCGCCTGGGACGTCAGCATTTGTTAAACTTCGAGCCACACTTTTCTGGGCCGCGTGTTTGCTGGCCCCAGACCGCAGGGAGCCCGCCGTTTTGATCCGCTCTTTTTACTGGCACGACTACGAGACGTTTGGCGTCGACCCCGCCCACGACCGCCCATCCCAGTTTGCCGGCTTGCGCACCGACGCCGATCTCAATCCCATCGGCGAGCCGCTGATCCTCTATTGCAAGCCTGCCGAGGATTACCTGCCGTCGCCAGAAGCATGCCTGATTACCGGTATCACCCCCCAGAAGGCCCTGGCCGATGGCGTCTGCGAGGCCGAGTTCATTGCGCGGATCGAAGCCGAATTTCGTGAACCGGGCACCTGCGTCGTAGGCTACAACAGCCTGAAATTCGATGATGAAGTGACCCGCTTCACCCTCTACCGCAATCTGCGAGACCCCTATGCCCGCGAATGGCAGCAAGGCTGTTCCCGCTGGGATATCATCGACATGGTGCGTCTGACTTACGCCCTGCGCCCCGAAGGCATCGAATGGCCCCGTCGCGAGGACGGCTCACCCAGCTTCCGGCTTGAAGAACTGACCAAAGCCAACGGCATCATCCACGAAGCCGCTCACGACGCGCTCTCAGATGTAGAGGCCACCATCGCACTGGCCCGCCTGATCAGGGAAAAGCAGCCCAAGCTGTTCAATTTCGTGCTGGCCAACAAAGACAAAAAATCAGCCCGAGGCTACCTGGATACCCAGGCCATGAAGCCCGTCTTGCACGTATCGTCGCGCTACCCCGGACGACTCGGCTGCTGCGCCCTGGTGCTGCCACTGGTCGACCATCCCCAGAACAACAACGCCGTGATCGTGGTAGACCTTCGCCAGAACCCAGACGAGCTGATCGCCGCGAGCGTCGAAGACATCCAACGCCGGGTGTTCACCCGCGAGGAAGACCTTCCAGAAGGCCAGACCCGCTTCGCGCTCAAAGCCGTCCATACCAATAAATGCCCGATACTGGCACCGGCTGCCGTCCTGAAAGACCAGCCCGCCAACCGCCTGGCCGAACTGGAACTCGATGGCGAGATACTGCGCCAACACCTGGCCAAACTGCGTGCCGCCACCGACCTGCCAGAGCGCCTCCGCCAGGCCTTCGACCGCAGCGCCGATGACCTGCCCGAAAGAACCGATCCGGACGACCAGCTCTACAGCGGCGGCTTCCTGAGCGACGGCGACCGCCAAACCCTCAACCAGATCGCCCAGCTACCCCCAGAAGCACTGGCCGAACAGGAACCCCAGTTCTCCGATCCAAGACTCGAAGAAATGCTATTCCGCTACCGCGCAAGGAACTTTCCTGAAACGTTAAGCGGCGAAGAACAGGAACAATGGGAACAGTTCCGCCAACAACGCCTGATGAACCCACCCAAAGGCTGGCTATCCCTACCCGAATACGGCCAACGCCTACAAAAACTCGCTCAACAACCCGACCTCCCGCAGGCGAAATTGCAGATCCTCGAAGAACTCCAGTTCTATGGCGAGTCGGTCATGCCGTATGTGTAGTCGGGCAGGCCGAGAGTCCATCACGGCCCCCGCAACGCTCCCCCGTATTCCTCTTGAATTTATTCCGGACAGTAACGTGCCTTCTCCGGTATGACTGAGGGGGGCCTGTGGCTGTGCTCTCAACTCATTCGCACACCCGTGCAAAAAAATCGCATTCCGATGTCGCCACGAGGGTTCACCCCAGCAGGTTTATTCCCCAGGACCGGCAGCTACCGTGTCCAATCCCACAGATGGTGCTGGCTTTGTTCGACGGAGGCGCCTAGCTCGGCGAGATCCTTTTCGGCGTGAGACTGGCGCACGTAGAGCGTCAGTTCTGCAATACGGCGCGCGGTTTGAGTATCAAAGGCATAGGGCCTGGGACCCAGGGTACGGCCAAAGCGGGTCATAATGTCTGAGCAGCCCTGCTCAATTTGATGTCTAACCGCCAGCGCTCGGATAAAGCTTTCGCCTCGACGATTCTCCGGGTCGGCATCAATGCCCTCCGCCGCCCACTTCAACGACGCCTGCATGGCAACGCACGTCGAAATCATGGCTCCGTAATGGGCCTCGGCATGGGCGTTTTTCAGTACTTCCTTTTGCAGAACTGCCATCAGCCCCAGAGCCCCCCCGAGCCAGCAGGCCGCCGGGCCGATGGCCCCGTGAGCAAAACCCGGTCGGCGAAAGTACCAGTGAGGCTCGCCGATGAAGTCGTCGGGATGGATCGGTTGCGAGTCAAAGCGCAGCGTCCAGGTGTGAGTTTCACTGAAGGCCGCCGTTTTCCACTGACCTGGGTCAAACGTCGCGCGGCCGCTGGCAGCGGCATTTCGAACGGGCACCTCGATCAGCTGCTCTGATGGATAGACATAGATCAACGCACGATCCACAAGGTCAGCACCGCTACAAAACGGTTTACTACCGTTGAGCAAAAGGCGCGTTTCGCTTCGACGGTCGTCCTCTGTCGGTGCTGTGTTGAGCGCAAGGCTATCGTTCGGACCTCCTGACGCCCAGATACCGTAGAGGTGCTGGGTCTCCGGTTCTCGGTGGTGCTCTGAGAGAATCTGAAGCGCGTCCAGATGCCCTTCGAGGAGCCTCGCCAGTCCCAGATCACGCCGCGCGATACGCATCATGAACTGAAGTCGCCGCCAGCTTTGGCCGCTACCCAGGGCCGGCACCTCGGCCAGTATCGGCAGCAGCCCTGTGGCTGCTTTCCGGTAGTCGGAGGCGGTGGGCTCTTCGGGTAGTTCATCCAGTCGTTGGTCGAGTTCGGGAGACCGCTGGAAGGTCATGTCTGGCTGGTTGCGCATCATTGTGTTGCTCCGGTTTTTTCCCAGCGCTGGAGCACAAACCGACGGTCCCGCTGTTTGAAACCCAGCTCCCTCTGGAGTTGAACAGGGGCGGGGATGGCTTCGGCCAGCGCCGCGACGGTCTCTTCACCGGTAAGCCGGTGATCGCTCGAACGGCCAAGCCAGTGGCAGGCCACAAGCCTGCCCCCCACCACCAGTTGCTGCCAGAAGGCCGAGGCTATCGCTAGTAGCTCTTGACGGCTGAAGTAGTAGCCAAGCTCAGCGAAAACAATCAGATCGTAACGCCTGGACGAGAGCGGTTCCGGCAGAACCTGGCTGGGGCTCTCCAGCAAAGAACCTACCTGAAAATTGATGTTGTGATGGCTCGCCCCCGATTCCTTGGCATTGCGGATCGCCGAGGCGGAGAAATCCACGGCGTCCAGCTGATCGCAGTAATTCCCCAGCAGCAGGCTCAACTCTCCAATTGAGCATCCCGGCTCGAAGCCGAGCCTGTAACGTCGATCTGCAATCGCTGCCACGATGGCGTCGAACCTGTGGCGTTCATAGTCGGACTTCCGAAAGTTCCACGGATCAGAGGCGCTCTGGTAGAGCCGTTCGAAAAACTCAGAGGAGGTATCGGGAAAATTGGAGTTTGGCATCAGGCGAAGGCCACTTCTGGTGGCTGATAACAGGCGCGGACTTCGGCGGGGGCAGGTTGGCGAAGCTGAACGATCTCGCTGGCACCCTCGCTCCACCGGATAAGACCTAAACGAACGAAATGGCCCAACCAGTATTCCAGGCACCAGCAACCCCAACGATCATAAAAGCGTTGGGCGTTAGCAAGAATTTCGTCAAAGCGGTCCAGTGGCGGTGAGCAGACTCGGTGATACTGGTGAAGGGCCATAGCCTGACCACACCACCCCAGGGTGACGCCGCTAACCCTCAGCTTCTCGGCGAAATCGGTCTCTTCTCCCCCGTAGCCGACGTAACGTTCGTCCATGCCGCCGCACCCAAAATACTGCTCGCGGGTCAGGGCAAAAGAGAGGCCCCAGAGGGCTCGGGCATTCGGCTCCGGGCACCAGCCCTGGCCCGGCACCTGCGGCCGTGCCGGGTGAACAACGGAAAAGCCCAGAAGCTGCTCAAAGGAAGCGCGTTTAATAGTTTCACGCGAGACCGTGGCCGGCAAATAACGGACTTCACCCAATAGACAGCGACCGGAGTTCACCATATTGAACAGCAGGCTCTCCACCAGAGTCGGAGAGGGAATACAGTCGACATCGAGGAATATAAGGTTGCGGAATTGGGCGCTATTGGCGGCGGCATTACGGGCGGCGGCCAAGGGCATGGGCTCTCCCGGTACCTGAACGAAACGCACGGCGAATGGAAGATCGTCCGGCAGCGCGGGGGCCTGTACCTGCATGTAAGCGACAACCAGTTCAGATGGACACAGGGTCTGCTGTCTCAGGCCTTCGGCCAGAGCCGCAAGGTGGTCAGACCGGCCTCTTACGAGAGTGAGAACACTCACGGCGTTATTTGACATAGTCGCTCTCGTCGGGCGCGGTGCAGTCGTCGTATTCATCAGGGGTAGTGGCGTCGAGCGGTACCGAACGCGGTGAGAAAAACGCTTGCCTGATACGGGCGCTGTCTGTTTCATCGGGAGCGCTGTCGAGCCAGAGATCCGTAATGTGGTTCTCAAGGAAGTCTGCCGCACGCTGGGCCGCATGCTCATCCACCAGCTGTGGCTGCTGGCTGTAGGCCGTGTCGCGAGCTCGTTGTACCAGAGCCTGCCACTGGCTGAAACTGGCGGGCCATACCGGGGAATAAACACCCAGATTTTCCCGCTCCAGAACTTCCCCCTTGCAGACCTGCTCACTGTAGTAGCACCACTCGGGTATACAGATGAGGGGGCGCCCGACCCGCGCAACTTCGTGGGTCAGTGTGTCTCCGGGCGTCGCGATAACCACGTCGGCGGCCGCGAGGTAGTCGTAGGTGTTGTCGACCCAGCCGGCGTTGATAAGATTGGCAAAGTCCGTTTCATGGCCGTAGCGAACCACCTTTCCCACTGTGATCAGCAGGGCTTCGGGGAAAGCTCTCGCAGCTATTGTCATGGGGGCGAGTGGAATACCAACTCCGCCTCGGCCAGCAATAGCGACCATTACCCGCTGGTCCGGATCGAGCCCCAAACGGTGACGGGCCTCTTCCCGGGTGGGTATGGGCGTGCGTGTGTCGATCAAGCCGCCGCAGTAAAATGTCCGGCTTCGGAACTCATCGGGCCAGTCGGTCTGCTCCAACTGTTCGTCGAAAGGCGCGAGGATTGCTGTGCAGGCGGAATAGGCGGCCTGGTGAGCGCGATCCCCTCTGTCTCCATGCATACGGATCTTGACGGTGGGCACGCTGCAGATGCGGCCCAGAAGAGCGAGCTCAGCAGACACGTCCACGATAAACAGAACCGGGTCCGCCTCGGCGAGCCAAGCGGCCATGATGCCGGCAGACCCGCGAATCGCCGAAACCCCGACGGGGGCGCAGTCAAGGGCGGCACAGGCCGGCTGCTCATGAAGTTCTGTTGAACGGGCCTGCTTCGAGTGGAAGTCTGGCAGCTTTATGATCTTGAGGTTGTCCGGTGCCTGAGGGAAAATATCAACGTCAGCACAGAAGACCACGACGGGGCGTGGGTGAAGTTGACGAGCGATAGCCAAACAGCGTTTAGCGTGACCGTGCCCGTGATGGTGGACAAAGTAGCCCACTGGACGGTGAATCTGGGTTTTTACCCGTGTTCTGTCATGCATATCAGGCTCCCGAGCCAATCCGGAGTGGCAAATCGCGTTGGCGCTGCCGTGATGGGTTAACAGCTGCCGGGCCCGGTTCCGTCGATGGCTGCTGGTTAAAGTGAGCCAGCCCCGCGCAGATCCCGGCGGCCGCCGGCTGGCTGGCCCAGAAGATGTGCTGGCTATCTCTGAGGCCATCGAGTTCGCCGTTGTGCCCGGCGACGACGATGCCGCCCCCGGCGGCCTGCAGCATATCCAGATCATTGCCCGAGTCGCCGGCGGCGATCACGCAGTCTGCGGCGATACCGTAGGTTTGAGCGATGAACATTACGGCCCCCGACTTACCACCCTTTTCAGGCAAAATATCGAGAAGCCGGCCGTGGGAAAGCACCAGTTTTGTCGACAGGCCACTGCCGACCAGCACCTTGGCTACCTGATCGCGGATCTCGGGCGAGTCTGCGTAGTAACTCAGCTTGTAGGGGATACTGGCTCCGCCTGGCTGAAGTTCTATCCCCGGGCACCTGGCCAGTGCTTGCTGACAGGCCTCCGGCTGCCAGCGATAATTCAGACGCTCGGACCAGTGTGCTATCTGAACAGGTTCTCCACGGCGGTCAAAACCGTGGATTGAGGAGCCGACATCGGTTACCAGAAGATCGGGTGTCGGCGCGCCATGCTCGCTCAGTATGCCAATGGTTTCATCAAAGCAGCGGCCCGTCGCTACGACAAACAGGCATTCGGGATGCTCGTGAAGCCAGCGTCGCAGAGTCAACAAGCCCGAGACATCACCCAACAGGGTGTTATCCATGTCACAGGCCAGCATTCGGGTGTAGTTTCGGTCGCTGGGGAGCGGTCGCCGGTTTGGTAGCAGCGCCTGGCCGACTTCGCGCAGATACTGATTCACGTGACGTTCCCAGGAATAGAACTTAACCGCTTCAAGACCGGAATCCCGGTAAGCCTGCCACTGATGCGGTTCGTTCAGGAGGGTCAGGCAGGTGTCGCCGATCAGGCGCTCATCGGCTGGATCCACCAGCACGCCGTTGTGCAGCCGGCCGACAATATCCACCGGCCCGCCGTAGCAGGTCGCGACCACCGGTAGCCCCGCTGCGGCGGCTTCGAGAAGCGTCAGGCCAAAAGGTTCGTTCAACGCTGGATTGACGAACACCCCCTGCCGGGCCGCAGCCCAGGCATATATGGCGGGCACCTGATGGGGCTCGTGATGCTTAGGCAGTGCAACAGAGCCGTACAGATCGTACCGATCAACGACTTCCAGCAACTCACGCCAGACGTCTCCCGCCTCGCCTTTTGATAGAGCCAGGTCGGTTCGGGTCCCGGCGTAAATCACGAGGTTAGCTCGCTCCCGCAAAGCCGCGTTCTCACCGTAAGCGCGCACAAGGGCTACAAGGTTTTTCTTTATGACGGGGCGAGCGATGGCTAACAGGCACGGCTTGTCAGGTTCTCTGAGGAACCGACTTATTGTATGAGTTAAGACGTCGAGAGAATTTGAGCTGATCTGGTCTCTTGTGAACGAACGCAGCCGGCACCCCGCGGGGTTGACCACCGTTCGGGCCAGCGCTGCATTCCCGTATTGGCCGTACTGGCCCGTACGCTCTTGGTCTGTACCGGCGATGGCGAGGCCAGCGTTACAGATTGCCTCGAGCTCCTGCCGATAACGACGATTGTCAGCCTGCGACAGGTCAGTCGCTTGCGACTCGGTTTTCCCGCCGCCGGCTTCGGGAGCGCTGAGGTACTTGGAAACCACCAGCGAATGGGCCGTGAATACATAGGGCACACCGGTCTCGGCCTCGATCTCTCTGGCGAGGCTACCGCCATCTGCGTAGTGGGCGTGTATCCAGTGAGGCCGAATGCGTCTTTCTTCCAGCCTCGCGAGAAGATCGACCCGCAGCGCCGGAATCTCACGCCAGAGCGCTTCTTTGGGTAGATAAGCCGTCGTTTCGCCGCGACAACGCCAAAGCTCCACCGAGGGGGAGAGCCATTCCTGAGTGACGCTGTAATCATTGCCCAGGGCTGGATCGTCGAAGCGCCGTGTCACAATAATCTGGCGAGCTACCTGCGGATGCTTCGCCAGCCGGTCCACAAGTTCAAGTAAATACCGAATGTGCCCGCCGGTATCATTCGTCACTCCATAGTGAATATCGCCAGCACGCAGACATCCCTGAAGCGCGATGTGCATGACCGTAACCCCCTCCGGGTCGTCGGCGTCGGTCTCTTTGAGCTTAGATATGAGCATCGAACCGAAGTCCTCCGCCACTGGTGATGCGCGGGTCGGCGCGCCTGGGACTGAGCCGAACCATGAATGAGGTGGGCGTCAGGATCGGGATAAAAAACCGGTTAGCGGCCAAGCTTGTCACGGCGATGGGGCGTGCTCCCGCCCGTGATATAAGCCTCCCGAGTGTGGAATTTCGATCCATCATCATACGCTTGGCTCCTCTGCGGGGGTGTCTGCGGGCGTGCGCGCGGAGGGCGCTGTGACACGGCCCCTCTTAAAAAGATTTGTAGCCATACCGCCGATCCAGGTATCGGGATCGGTGATCAGGTTGTAGGGCTCGGAGGGCTGGAGCTTCTGCTCAATGAGAGACTCGGGTATTTGAAAGCCGCCAGCGGGCATTTCGACGCTTCCCATCTGGGATCGATGCTCGTTTATCGCGGCCCGTTTACGAGCCAACCAGGGCTGGATGTTCAGCACGTAGGGCTGTTCGGATCGAAGGAGTTCGGCGGCACGAATTTCAGCAGACCATATCGGATAGCTGAACAGTCGCTGGCAATAAGCAACGAGAGTCGTGGCCTGTACCGCTATCAACGCTGCAAATTGGTGATCTTCATGCCGCTCGTCGATTGCGGTTACAAATACTGATTCAATACCGTGACGCGTTATGACTGCGGCCAGTCGGGCCACTAACTGTTCATATTCAAAACCACCAATGCTCGCCAGACTGCCGTCGGCCTGATGGAACCATTCGCTGCAATCTTCAGTCAGCCCCAGCTGCTTCAAGGCCGCCGCCTGCTCGCGCCAACGGATCTGGGCCAAGCGCGCCCGCCAGCGATGATTACCCGGATGAGACGCGTCACCGTTAGTCAGCGTCACAATGCGTAGGGGGTGGTTTGTCGTTGCACACTGGGCGATCAAGCCACCGCAGCCCAGTGTTTCATCGTCAGGGTGGGGCGAGACAATCAGTACCGGGCCTAAGTCCTGCACCGTCAAAGGCGCCGGGTGCAGATGAGTAGCCGGTAAACGGTGATTTGCGAAAGAGCTTGGGGCTACTGAATGCTCCAAGCGTTCAGGTATCTTCAAATCCATTGATGAGACCTTCTGGTGGCTGATCGCGCACTGAAGCGCCGGCTCGATGGCAAACGCTTGAGGCTTTATTTAACAAACTCATCCTAGAAGCAATGCATGCCCGGGTGCGAGTTACGCATCGGTATGGACAATTTAACAATGCTGGACGGCAGGCAGCTTTTGGCAGAGACAACGATTCGAAGGGATCTATGCGGGTAGGCGCCAAAGCGCTCTGAAAGCCAGAGGTGATCCGGAGTTGTTCAGAGGCTCCTTAACTGCCGAGGTTTTAAAGCTGCGTCAGCGTTTGAGGCACTACGCCTTTGCGGCTCTCGCACTGACTATGCTGTAATGCATTGTAGTCGCCAAATTTGAGAGTTCTCCCATGAGTGTCACTACCGTTCGCCTTCGCGCGGAGACTGAGCAACGTCTGGAAGCCATCGCTGGCAGGCTTCAACGAACCAAAGGCTGGGTGATCAACCAAGCCCTTGCGGAGTACATCGATAAACATCAGCGTGAGCAGGAGAGGTGGCAGCAAACCCTTGATGCCATGGAGTCGGCTGCCCGGGGAAAGGTGGTCGATGCTAACGAAGTCCACTCCTGGCTGAGGAGCTGGGGAACTGAGGACGAGCAGGACCCGCCGAGGTAAGATAATTGAAACTGGTTTACACGGAAGAAGCCATTGGAGACTTGAAGCGGTTAAGGGAATTCATATCGGCTCACGATCCCTCTGCGGCCGCAAGGATAGCGGCCGAGCTAGTCAGCAAAATCGAATTGCTACCCGATTTTCCAAAGATGGGAGCACCGGTTGAAACTGCGCCGGTTCCCGATTCCATCCGCGATATGGTTTTCGACAAGTACGTTGTCCGCTACTCGGTACATTTGAGTACAATTGTCATTCTCCGGATCTGGCATAACCTGGAAGGTGAGCGATAGAAATTTCGACTTATTAAAATGCCCACCCCAACGCCCGACGGATCAAAGACTTTTCATTGCTCGAATCGTGAGTGGCAATGTAAGCCGCCTGAAGGCGAAGCGAGGCGAGCCGGAACATCAGTAAACGATTGGTGTGGTGGGAATGTGCCGAATTGGTCGGGTTTTTCAGGTCGTTCGGATGCTTTAAGAGTTTCTAGGAACCTTTTCTCTGGACCAGCCTTCGCCGGTATGACCTGGGAGCAGGGCCTTCGGCTTTGCTCCTAAAGATCGCTCTCCAATGCCATCCGATGGCGCCATCCATCCCGACCATAGTGCCGCCATCGAGACGGGAGCACGAACTCCCGCCGCCAAGAACCTGTCAAGGACTGATATCAGTGCGCTTCGGTCGCTTGCCGATCTGTATCTCCGAAATATTCTCAGCCATCAAAGCTTTGGCTAGGCCGAAAAGCATCGCAAACACCAGTAGGAACATGGGTAGCCCTACGACTGTGATGACCTGCTGCAGAGCCGTTAGGCCCGCCTCGCCGGCCAGGACAATTAGCATGGCCGCCAGAAGGCCTTCTGATACGCCCCAGAACACTCTCTGATGAACCGGGCCAGGGTCCGGTTTGCCGGTACAGAGCATGTCCACTACCAAGGACGCGGAGTCTGATGAGGTGGCAAAAAAGATCGCCACAATCACTACAGCCAACCCCTGGACCAGGGTGGCGGCGGGGAAGTTTTCGAAAAAGGCGAACATGGCCAGCGGTATGCTTTCGCTGACCGCTTGTGAGAGTGATCCCGCCTGAGCGCCGAGCGCGGCCCGCGCCTGCTCACCAATACCGTCAATTTCCATGGCGGACCAGCCGAAAACAGCAAACCACACCAGGGTGAAGATGGATGGCGCAAACAGCACACCGAGCACGAATTCACGAATGGTGCGTCCCCGGGAAATACGAGCGACAAATATGCCGATAAACGGTGACCAGGTGACCGTCCACGCCCAATAGAAAACGGTCCAACCTCCCTGCCAGCCCCACCGGCCGTCTTCGTGGGTATATTCGGCCAGAGCGTCATTCCAGAAGGCCAGCGGCACTATGTTGGAGATGTAGATCCCGAAGGTCTCGATGATTGAGCGGAGCAGAAACACTGTCGAGCCCGCGACCAGCACGAAAATCATCAGCCCGACCGCCATGCCGATATTGATGTTCGACAGCATTTTTACGCCGGCGTCGAGACCCGCGGTGATTGACCCAACGGCTACCAGGGTCAGCACTGTGATGATGATTACCTTGGTAGTGACGGAATCGGACACGCCAGTAAGCTCAGTGAGGCCGGCGTTGATCTGCTGAGTGCCCAGGCCGATGGATACCGCGACGCCAAAGAGCGTCCCGAGAATGGCAAAGACGTCCAGCGATTTGCCCACCGGGCCGTAGATCCGGTTGCCGATGAGCGAATAGAACACGGAACTGAAACGCATGGGCAGGTTGTAGCGGTAGATAAAATACGCGAACGCCAAGCCGGGTAGGGCGAAAATGGCCCAGGTGTGGAGGCCCAAGTGATAGATGGCGAACCCCATGGCGTCGTCTGCGGCTTCCGCAGAGAAAGGGGCCACATCCGGCCTTGGTGGATTCGCGAAGTGGGAAATCGGTTCCGCGACCCCCCAGAACATCAGAACGGTACCGATCCCCCCGGCGAATAGCATCGTGAACCAGGAGATATTGGAGTAGTCAGGCTTGGCGTCGTTGCCACCGAGGCGGATAGCACCGAATCGACTGAAGGCCGCCCAGAGCAGAAATACCACCCAGGTTGTAACTCCAAAAATGAATAGCCATCCCAGGTTCGTCACTATCCAGGCTCGCCCGGCACCGAATGCATCGCCAATCGCTTCAGGCGCAATCAGCAGTGCCAAAAGGAAGACCACCATTATCCCTGCTGAGGCAAAGAAAATCGGCGCGTCGGTTTCCAGCCTCAGAGCTTTTGTCAACCTTTCCATGGACATATCTCCTGTTAAATCAGTTCGGAGGGATCGAATCCAGCCTACGCGTTTTACCATTAATCAGAGATGAGGGATTGGTAAGAGAGAATGTGGTGGAGCGTTTTTGCCTTCATTGGCAACTTGCGGGTGGTCCGGCGTGAGCGGAGGCTCCTTTAGTAAGCTTTGCTGGATTATGATCCCAATGCAAAGCGGTTGTATTTCCTACCTCGAGAGATCCACTGATGAAAGCCTCCTGCCTCTGCGGCATCGTCGCATTCGAAATTGAGGGAGACATCCCGAACGTTTATCAATGCCACTGTTCGCTGTGCCGCAAGGCCACCGGTGCGGCTGCGAATGCTGCCACCATTGTTGAACGAGCCGCTTTTCGCTGGACAGGCGGTGAAAGCGATATTAGGTCCTATAGCAAGCCCAGCGGTTTTCGTAGTGATTTCTGCTCGGTCTGCGGGAGTCCGGTGCCTAACCGGCTCGGCAACTCGGATTTGATGTGGATACCTGTGGGGTTGCTCGATGACCATGTTCGATCGAGGATTGCGGTGCATCCCCACACGAAATCGGCGGCTGGTTGGGAAACTGAGTCGGACGGTTGTATTCGCCTGGAGCATGGGCCGGAGAGTCTGGAGGCGCTGAGCCGTTTATTGCAGACGGACTGACGGTAGTTTCTTGCTCATAGGAACAAGCCGAGGGGATTGGGGGAATAATTTTCTGGATACCTGCCTTCGCAGGTATGGCGAGGGGTGAGTTTTGGTCTGGCGGGGTAACCCGCTTCATTTTGATGGGGCTAGGGAGTACAGCTCTGAGCTTGCCGATGGTTTGGATGCTCTGTCGGCTTACGTCGAATGAAGGCCTGTGAAAAAGCCGTGACCCCATCCGGAGCCACGGCTTGTTTTCCGAAAACAGCGCTCAACGAATCAGCGCCGCTGGAAGTAAAGATTCAGCGGTTCGCCGTGGCGGTTTGAGGTGATTAGTTGTTCCAGAACCAGGGCCGGTTTCAGGCGGGTGCCTTCGTCGTCCACGGCTTTGACCAGTCGCCAGACCAATTGATTGCAGACTTGCTCCACTAACGATTCCTCAAGCGGTTCCTGGTTGGCGCTGAACCAGCGGGCGCGGCAGCCGTCTAGGTTGTAGAAGTCCGGGCTTTCCAGAAGCGTTTGCCACTGGGGGTCGTTCATGGCGTTCAGTGCGATCTGGCGCAGCTTCTGGACGGTGCCGCGCGACTGGTCCAGCTCGTGCTGACGGACGATTCTGCGCAGGCACTCGCTGCCGGCATCGACCGGCTGTTGGCCGGTGTGCAGGTGCAGAATACCTTCGCTGGCGAGGGCGGTGTTCACGAATTCTACCAGGTCATCGTGGCTCAGCGTATCAGCCGGGAGCGCCTGGATCTCAAGCCAGTTCATACGGTGCCCATCGGCCACAAACTGGCGAGCCAGGGACATAGGCCAGAAGACAATGTTGTTCAGGCCGAGATCTTCGGCTTCGCGGGTACCGCGACCTACATTGGCCAGTGACTCATCGACGGCTATCACTTCGGTATCCTTGAGATAGGTTGCCAGTTCCAGGGCCTGCTGGCCGCAGCCTCGGCCCATAATCAGGATGCGAAGGGTATCGGGTAGCTTGTCTGTCGAGACACCAATATCGGTGGCCAGAATCTGCCGCAGGGTGGTTTCGTTCTGGCGGCGCAGCTGGGTCCAGAGCGGCCAGGCTGCGGGAACGTCAGCGGCTGCCAGTGTGACTTCCGCTGCTTTTTCCGCAAACATCTGGCGAGCGTTTTCTTCGCGCGCGGGTTCGTAATAGCTGGCGTTCATCAGCGTTTGCAGGCCAACCGGCCAGTCGGTGATGGCCCAGCGTCCCAGATCAGAACTGAACGACTGACGAAACAGCGAGCCGTACATAGCCGAAATAATCAGCGAGCCTACCAGGTACTCCGGGCTCTCGCCCATGACCAGCTGAGCCGCAAGACTCTGGTTGATCGCAGCGACGGCTTCAATTTCTTCCGGGCTGGCAACGCAGAGATAGTTGGTGCTGGCACCGTAAACGGCCAAGGCGCAGGCCAGGCGCTGACGGTCATCTGTCAGTTCGGCGGTTTCCACGGTGTCGATCAGCAGTGTGCGGCGCAGGCCGACAATCATGGCCTCGACCCACGGGTCCGGCAGGATGCAACGCTCAAGGGCCAGCAACATCAATTCATCGGAGGCCACGTCGTCCAGCAGGATATCGCTCTCACCGCTTTCCAGATCGTAGCTGAGTCGCAGAATGGCTACCACAAATCGGCCCAACTGATGGTGAGGCAGGCGGGGATGGCTCAGCAGGCGGATGGCATCTGCACGCAGGGCGGCATCGGCCTTGTGAATGGCGAGGCGTTCAGCGCAGTCGCACAGGCCCTGAAAAATGAAGTCATCTTTGACGCCCAGGTCCAGCAGCTTGCGATAGTGCAGGTAGGCCGCGTCGAATTTACCCTGGTCACGCAGGGCATGGGCAATACCACGGAAGCCAGCCATGCTTTCAGGATCAAGCTCCAGCGCCTGTTCGAAGTAGGTCTGTGCCCAGTCCGGACGTTGGGAAGCCATCGCCCAGTAGCCAAGGTTCAGTAATTGCTGCGACTGGTCGGGGTTAATGCTAAGGCTGCGGTCGAACAGTTCGCGGGCGCGGGCAAGATGGCCTTCGTCCAGTTCCAGGCGGCCCAGCAGACCAAGGGCTGCCGGGTGATCGGGTTCGTCTACCATAATGTCCAGAATCTGTTCGCGGCAGCGGCTGCGCAGCATCTTCCGGTCGTCCAGCGACTGGTGGCTGTCGTTAGACAGGTGATAATCGAGATTCGCAGCCAGTAGACGGTGGGCGTTTTCCGGGTTTGCGAAAGTGGATTTCAGGTTCTGGACGTTGGCAAACATGACTTTTCCTCACTTACTGCGTTGGGCAGTGGGCCGGATTCAGCGGCAAGGAATTGCAGGAATCCGATAAGTTTCTGACGCTTTAACCCTAAAGTGCGAAAGCCGTGCCATAACGGGTGATGACAGCGCTGCGATTACATTTCTGTTGTTATGGAATAGTCTTCTGTTACCCAACTAGTGCTCTTTTTACCGAAAAAGCCCTCAATAACAGAATTTTGGAGTCCAATGCTCACCTATATTCGCCAGATTGAGTTCATTGCCATACAGGCCCCGTTCGGTTCATGCCAGACCAATCGCGACGGAGCGTCGGTTTTCCGTCGTTATCCGAGCGCGCAGGGGAATGCCGCATGCGGTTGATGATGACCGGTGGTCGAGGATTTATCGGGTCGGCCCTGGTTCGAAGGCTTGTAAAGACGACGGACTGGCAATTGCTGGATATCGACCGGGAGACCTATGCGGCAAGGCCTTTGCCGACGGCTGGCGAGCGGTATCAACATATCCGGGCGGATATCAATGATCGGGAAAAGGTCGGCGAAGCGCTGGCTGCCTTCCGGCCTCACAAAATCATTCACATGGCGGCGGAGACCCATGTGGACCGCTCCATCGCGGACGCCCGGGCGTTTATCGACAGCAATATCAATGGCACCTTCAACTTGCTGGAAGAAGTCAGGGCCTATTTCAATACTCTGGCGCCGTCCGATCAGGCAGCCTTCCGGTTTATCCAGCTCAGTACCGACGAAGTGTTCGGCGATGCCTCTTTAAGTAATAAGGAGGCGGGCGTTGAGCCCTACAATCCCAGCTCCCCTTATGCCGCCAGTAAGGCGGCTGCTGATCATCTAGCACGGGCCTGGGCCCGGACGTTCGGACTGCCGGTGCTGCTGAGCTACTGCTCCAATAATTACGGCCCTGGCCAGTATCCCGAGAAGCTCATCCCTCTATTTATAGGCCGTGCACTGAAGGGCCTGCCGCTGCCGGTCTATGGCGACGGCGCCCAGCAGCGCAAATGGCTGCATGTGGATGATCACGCCCAGGCACTGAAGCGACTGATTGAGGCTGGTGAGGCAGGGCAGTCCTACTGTATTGCGGGAGCGGATACGCTGAGCAATCTCGAGCTGGTGCGTCGCTTGTGCCGAACGCTTGATCAGCTCAGACCTGTCGCTGGCGGCTATGAAGCGCTGATCACCCACTGTGCTGATCGGCCAGGGCACGATGTTCAGTATGCGATGACGACCAATTCGGCGATGGAAGCGCTGGGATGGAAGGCAAAAATTGATTTCGAGCAGGGCCTGACGTCGACGGTTCAGTGGTATTTGGAAAATCCCGAATCCTTGACGCTTCCTGAGGTGTTTGACTGGTCCGCTCAGCCATAAAAAAGCCCGCCGGAAAGGCGGGCAATTGACGAGGAAGATAAAAACGTAGCGGCTTAGCTCTGCAGCAGCTGCAACACCTGCTGGGGACGGCCATTGGCCTGGGCTAGCACCGACAAGCCAGCCTGCTGCAGCACCTGGGTTCGTGCCAGCTCGGCGGATTCAGCCGCGAAGTCAGCGTCGCGAATCCGGGATCTGGCGGCGGACAGGTTCTCCGAGGTGGAGCCCAGGTTGGCAATGGTGGTCTCGAAGCGATTCTGCACCGCACCCAGGTCAGCCCGGATGGTGTTCACGCTTTGCAGCGCCGCGTCCATCGCCAGCAGCGCCTTGTTGGCACCCTCTGCGGTGGAAATATCGACCGTTGCCACGTTCTGGGATTCGTCGATGGCGAGCAGGGCGCGGTCAAAACCAATCAGATCGCCGCCGCTATTCAGTGCCACATTATTCAGCGACTGCAGCGTGATTTCGCCGCGATACTCGTAGGTATTGCTGACGGTGGCCGTCGAACCTGCCGCGCCCGTGGTCTGGGCGAAGCCATCCTGGAATATGGTGACCAGATCGGTGGCGTCGGTGGCATCGCCGTCGCCATCGGTAATGGCCATATCCTCGCCAACGACAATGTTGCGTCCATCCTCTGCGCTGAGTACCAGCTCACCGGACGCATTGATTTCCGCACGCACCCCGGTCTGGGACACGAACTGGTTGATGGCGCCTTCCGCGTCCGACAGCGAGATTGCGCCGCCATCGTCCATCGGCGTGTCGAGCACCGTGACACCGTTTATCTCCAGGGTGTAGTTACCAGTATCACCGGCGCCGGTGAATTCGGCGAAGTTGGCGTTACCCGTGCCGATTCCGGTGAACGTCTTGCTGGTTTCAGCCAGGGCACTGACGCCGTCCAGACCGCTACCGTTAATAGCGGCTGCTTTTGCATAGGCGCTGTTGGCGGTTTGCCCGGTGAGGGTGCCGGCGAATCGGGTGGAGTCTGCGACCGTTTTCCCGTTGATTACCAGGTTGGTGCCGGTGGCATTGGCGCTCACCCCGGTAAAGTCAGTCACACCCGTCTGGACGGTGCCGTTAGTACCACCGGTGGCAGTGCCAAGAGTCTCAGCGCCGGTGCGGGGGACCACACCTTTTGCATCAACCACTGAGCCAATCTGGTTGGCTTTTGCTCCGCTTACCGAAATACCGATGGTCTGGTTGGCGTTGGCGCCCACCTGGAATTGCTGGGTCACATAAGAGCCATCGAGGATCTTAAGGCCGTTGAATTCTGTTTCGCTGGCGATGCGGTCAATTTCCTGGATTAGCTGGGTGACCTCCGCCTGCAACGCGCGGCGGTCTGAACCGGAGTTGGTGGCGTTGGCTGACTGCACTGCCAGTTCGCGAATCCGCTGCATGGCCGAAGCCGCCTCGCCGAGCGCGCCTTCTGCAACCTGCGAAAGTGATATGCCGTCGTTGGCGTTCCGAATTGCCTGATTCAGACCCTTGATCTGGGACGTGAAGCGCTCGGAAATGGCCAAGCCAGCCGCGTCATCCTTGGCGGAGTTGATCCGCAGACCGGAAGACAGACGCTGCAATGTGGTGTCCGAGTCCCGCTGGGTCGCATTCAGATTGCGCTGGGCATTCAGTGACGCGGTATTGGTGTTGATAATCTGTGGCATTGTTTGGTCTCCCTGCTCGCAGACTGCGGCGGCTGCCTGTGCAATCCGCGACGCATGATGAAAACAAAAAACGTGTCTGCCGCACTCTAGCGAAGAGCGTGCCAGTTTCCAGAAGACTCTTCCAAGCTTCCGTTATTAAAGAAAAAAGTGGAGTAACTCGAGAAAGGTTCGAGCTTTGTCTTTGCACCGGGCGCCGGTTTATTGCCGCTTTTTTCAGGAAATTGTTTGCCGCTTACACACCCTTACAAAAAGCCCCTAAAGACGCCCTAAAGGGATTTCCCGCTGCGCCGTTAACCCTTTCAACAGGGCAGCGTCACCGTACAAATCAAACGAACGCTAAGCCTTTTCCATAAGCAGTCACGACACTCGTCGAAAAGGAGAAGCCAAATGGCACTCGGTATCAACACAAACGTTGCCTCTCTTACCGCTCAGAACCAGCTGAACAAATCACAGCAGCTGTCTAACCAGGCTCTGGAGCGTCTGTCTTCCGGTCTGCGGATCAACTCCGCCAAGGATGACGCCGCTGGTCTGGCGATCTCTACCCGCTTTGACTCGCAGATCCGCGGTCTGAACCAGGCGGTTCGTAACGCCAACGACGGTATCTCTCTGTCCCAGACCGCTGAAGGTGCACTGGGTGAGACCGTAAGCGCCCTGCAGCGTATTCGTGAGCTGGCGGTGCAGTCTGCCAACGACACCAACTCAGCCAGTGACCGTTCGTCCCTGCAGTCTGAAGTTGATCAGCTGGTTTCAGAGATCAACCGTATTGCGGACACCACTCAGTTCAACGGCCAGAATATTCTTGATGGCTCACTGACCAGCGCCAAATTCCAGGTGGGTGCTAACGCCGGCCAGACCCTGAACGTGACCATTGATAGCTCCAAAGCAAACCAGATTGGTAGCTACGAGCTGACCACCACAGGCTCTGGATCAAATGCACTGGCCGCTGCCGCCGCAGTGGGCACCAGTCCTGTCCTGGGTACTGAAGACTTGACCCTGACCGGCTCTCTGGGAACAACAACCATTGACGTCGCAGCTGGTAGCTCGGCCAAGACAATTGCGGGCCAGGTAAACGCTGCAACGGCCTCCACCGGTATCAGTGCTGAGGCAATCACCAAGGCAGAGCTGTCTTCGATTGCGACCGGAACGGTTTCGTTCACTCTGACAGGTGCTGATGGCACTGGCGTCAGTATCGCGGCGCAGGTCAGTGACACGAACAACGTCACATCCCTGGCTGATGCAATTAACAGCGCTTCGACCACAACTGGCATTACTGCTGAGCTCAGTGCCGACCGCTCCAGCATCACGCTCACCAGCGAAGCCGGTGATGACATCCTGATCGCTAATGCCAGCAACAACGATGCGTCCGACACTGCGGTTATGTCTGTCCAGGGTCTCAATGCTGACGGTACTGATTCCGGCGGTGCCGTGACCTTGACTGACGATGGCGCTGGAGATGGCGGTGATACCGACTCAACACGCGTAGGTGGCGATCTGACCTTCAACAGTTCCGAGAGCTTCACCGTAACCTCTGGCGCGACGGGCGGTCTGTTCTCCTCCACGGGCAACACGGCGACTCTGTCCTCTGTCACTGACGTGGATATTTCGACACAGTCTGGTGCTTCTAACGCCATCAACATTATCGACGGCGCTCTGGATGCGATTAACACCCAGCGTGCAAAACTGGGTGCGGCGCAGACTCGCTTTGAGTCCACCATCGCCAACCTGACCAAGACCTCTGAGAACCTGACTGCTGCTAACAGCCGGATTCTCGACGCGGACTTCGCGGCGGAAACCGCCAAGCTATCCAAGTCACAGGTTCTGCAGCAGGCCGGCATCTCGGTTCTGGCCCAGGCCAATGCACGTCCCCAGCAGGTTCTCTCACTGCTCCAGTAAGACCGTAACACCGGAAGCTGGGCCCGCGAGGGCCCGGTTCTCGTAGTAGGGGGACGTGGTAGGGAAATTACGAGGTGAGTTATGAATGAAGTCAGTCTGAATAACCCAGAAGTAAGACAGCTTCGCTCCGTGCCAGCCGCTCAGGTGCAGGCCCAGGATGGCAAGCCCGCGGCCGCAGTCCAGGTGGACAGTACTCGTGCAGTAGCTTCCGAAGCCAAGCGTGATGGTGGCGAGCAGAGTCTGAGCAATGCGGTATACAAGCTCAACGACTATGTTCAGAAGAGTTCCCGCGACCTGCAGTTTGAGGTCAATCGCGATTCTGGCCAGACCATCGTCCGGGTCGTGGATCAGCAGACGCAGAAGGTCATCCGTCAGATTCCGGATGATGTGGCGCTGCGCCTGGCAGAGAAATTGCAGCAGGACGAACCGTTGAGTCTGTTTGACGTCAAGATTTAGCTAGAAGTTGGACGCTGCAGGCGCTCAGGCCTGACGTCGAGCATCCCCTCAGCCCCGCCGCAGCCCAAAGCCCCGGCGGTTTTTACGTTGGAGAGGCGCTAGGACTTTGAGCTTGACGGCTCGAAACAGTGGGATTCGAAGTTACAGGCTGTTACCAGAATCTTGCCGCTCAAGGGCAAAGATTTGCCGCTGCCAGCCGATAACTGAATCAGATTAGAGAGAACGTCTCTCTGGAGGAGGCATCCGCTTATGGCAGGTATATCGTCACTGGGTATTGGTTCAGGAGTTCTGACCTCAGATCTCGTGGATCAGCTCGTCCAGGCCGAAAAAGCGCCAGCCGAAAGCCGTCTGACACGGGATACTGAGCGCACCCAGGCCCTGATTTCCGCTTATGGCAAGCTACGCAGTGCGGTCACCGAGCTGCGTCTGCCCATGCGCCAGCTGAGCAACGCCGATAGCATGCGCGCCTTCTCCGCTACCTCGTCGAACGAAGCCATCGGCGTAACCGTTGATAGCAAAAAGGCCGGTCGTGGCTCCTACAGTATCGAAGTGACCAGCCTGGCCGCCTCTCAGGCACTGGCTTCCCGGGACGTGTTTTCCGACCGCGACGCAACCAGCGTTGGACAGGGCACCCTGTCTCTGACCGTCGCCGGCAAGACTACCTCCGTTGTGATCGACAGTACCAACGACACTCTGCAGGGCTTGGCTAACGCCATCAATGAGGCAGAAGCCGGCGTTTCTGCAGGCGTTGTCGACACGGGCAGTGGCTTCCAGTTAGTGCTGTCTGCCGACGAGTCTGGCACGGCCAACGCGGTAAGTATCAGCGTGACCGGCGACAACAGCGGAACTGACACCGACAACCTCGGACTTTCAAGATTTGCCTTCAACGATTCCATGGACGCCGAAGCCGGCTTCATGGAAACGATTGCCGCCAAAGATGCGGTGATGAAGGTCAACGGCATCGAGGTCACTCGTTCGACCAACAGTTTTGAGAATGTGATCGACGGCCTGTCCTTTGATGTCAGCGAAGTGGGTAGTGCCACGGTGCGCGTGGCCCAGGACTTTGGCTCAGTGGCGGACCGCGTTGGCGGCTTCGTTGAAAAGTTCAATGCCCTGCAGGGAACGATTCAGAGCCTGTCTGGCTTCAGCCCGGAAGCGGGCGGTAGCATTCTGACCGGCGACAGCGCCATTCGCGGGCTGCAGAACCAGTTAAGGCAGATGCTGACCAGCGTTGTGCCTGGCCTGGAAAAAGCGTCTGTTCGCACGCTGGCGGATGTCGGTATCACCACCGATTTTGAAACAGGCAACCTCCAGTTTGATCGGGAAGTCTTCGAAGAGAAGCTCAAGGCTTACCCGAACGACGTGACGGCGCTGTTCGCTGAAGAAGGACGAACTACAGACAACCAGGTCGAGTTTGTTACCAGCAGCGCGAACACCGATCCCGGCACCTACGCGATCAATGTTACCCAGGCGGCCACTCGCGGCACGCTGACCGCAGGTGGCACTGTTTCGGCACCAGTGACCATTGACGACACCAACGACGAAATGACGTTTCTGCTGAATGGGGATACCTCAGTCAGCATCAGTCTCTCGCAGAATACCTACAACACGGCCGAAGAGTTTGCGGCTGAAATCCGCAGCCAGTTGGCGGCTAATTCAGTAATGCGATCGTCTGGTTCTTCCATTGCGGTGGAGGTCGACGGTAGCGGCGCTCTGAAGTTTACCTCCGGCACATACGGCAGCGAGTCCAGCGTCAGTATCACCAGCGTCGAAGACGGAACCGGTTTTGGTGTTTCCGTTGCTACGGGCGCAGCGGGCACTGACGTTGCCGGCACCATCGGCGGCCGAACTGCCAAAGGCGATGGCCAGATCCTGTTTCTGGAAAGCGACAGCCGGGGCGGTCCTTCGGGGCTTCAGGTCAGGATACTGGGCGACGCCACTGGCGACCGCGGCACAATTCAGTTCGTCGAGGGCATTGGCGAGCGCACTGTTGATTTCATTACCGACTGGGTGGGTAAAGGCGGCGCCCTGGAGGCGAGAACCAGCAGCCTGAACACCCAGCTTGAGCGCATCGCGCAGGATCAGGTGCGACTCGAAGAGCGCATAGAAGCTTACCGCGAACGCCTGGTGCGTCAGTTCCAGGCCGCAGATTCTTTGATCTCAAGACTTAACAGCACGCAGGAATACGTCAGTCAGCAGCTTGCCGCGCTGGCTCCACAGAACAACCGGGATAACTGATCGGATCAGTCGTCGCGAACTCTGAAGCAATAGAGGTTTGCCATGAATGCATTAAAGGCCTATCAGAAGGTTAACACCCAGACCAGCACTACTGACGCTGATCCGCACAAGCTGATTCAGCTGCTCATGGCTGGGGCGTTGGAGCGAATCAATATGGCGAAAGCGCGGATTCAGGCGAAAGACTACGAAGGCAAAGGTCGCCTGATCAGCAAGACGCTCGATATTGTCTCTGGCTTGCGCAGCTTCCTGGATTTTGAGAAAGGCGGCGAGCTGGCGGAGCGTCTGGATGGGCTTTACGACTACATGGAACGCACACTGTTCACGGCCAGCGTTCATAATGATGTCACCAAGCTGGACGAAGTCAGCAATCTGCTGCGGGCTATAAAAGAAGGTTGGGACGGTATCCGCGAAGAGGCGGTCGCCGCGTCCTACGCTCACGAAGCCTGATGGCTTGGCGAGGCCGCTCAGCCTCCCTCAACCCGTACGCCGGCCGAAGCTGAGCCGGGGAGGGTGGCTTCTCGAATAGTCGCCCAGACTGCTCCCCCAAGGCACCCCACCCGCTGTGCCGGCGTAGGCCGGCATCCAGGGTTGGTGGCTGCCACCATGCCGATGGGCCAGTTTCCTCTTGAATGGTTGTATTCACCAGTAGGGCTTTACGCAGCCAATACCGCTGAGCCCATTTGCTACTCCTGCCTCCGCCGCTCCAGCGCCTGATGGTCTCGGAAATCCGTTAGATCTCGCCCGGCGCCTCAATAGCCAATTTTTTTTGGCTCCCGTACAATAGCCGCCTTATCAATTCCGGACCTCTGCCTGGCTTCGATTGTCTTCTCCGCTTCCTGGGCGGGGCAGGGCGTCGCTGGCCGTGCGGGGGTTCGTCCATTTTGGCGATGGGTTATCCGTGTTGATGCCGAAATTCGGCCGAGGCGGCGACCCTGTAAATGCGGGAGCAGGGCATGTCAGATATCAAGAAAGTCGTTCTGGCCTATTCCGGTGGCCTGGATACCTCCGTGATCGTGCGGTGGTTGCAGGACACCTATCAGTGTGAGGTGGTGACCTTCACCGCCGATATCGGCCAGGGAGAGGAAGTGGAGCCGGCGCGTGCCAAGGCTGAGGCTTTGGGCGTGAAAGAAATCTATATCGAAGATCTCCGCGAAACCTACGTCCGCGACTATGTGTTCCCCATGTTCCGCGCCAACACCATCTACGAGGGCGAGTATCTGCTGGGGACTTCGATCGCCCGGCCACTGATTGCCCGTCGTCTGATTGAGATTGCCAACGAAACCGGCGCCGATGCCATATCTCATGGCGCGACCGGCAAGGGCAATGATCAGGTACGTTTCGAGCTGGGCGCCTATGCGCTGAAGCCTGGCGTAAAAGTGATCGCGCCCTGGCGCGAGTGGGATCTCAATTCCCGCGATAAGCTGCTGGCCTACTGCGAAGAGCGCGATATTCCAATCGAAAAGAAGAAGGGTAAATCGCCTTTCTCGATGGATGCCAACCTGCTGCACATTTCCTATGAAGGCATGAATCTGGAAGATCCATGGTCCGAAGCCGAAGAAGATATGTGGCGTTGGAGCGTTTCCCCGGAAAATGCGCCGGATAAGCCGACCTACATCGAAGTGACCTATGAGAAAGGCGACATCGTGGCAGTTGACGGCCAGCGCATGAAGCCACATGAGGTGCTTGAGCACCTGAACAAAGTCGGGGGTGCCAACGGTGTTGGCCGCATCGATATCGTCGAGAACCGTTACGTCGGTATGAAATCCCGCGGCTGCTATGAAACACCGGGCGGCACTATCATGCTGCGCGCCCATCGTGCCATTGAGTCGATCACGCTCGACCGCGAAGTGGCGCATCTTAAAGACAGCATCATGCCCCGCTACGCAGAAGTGATCTATAACGGCTACTGGTGGTCACCGGAGCGTGACGCCCTGCAGGCCCTGATTGACCAGACCCAGACTCATGTAAATGGTGTGGTTCGTCTGAAGCTCTATAAGGGCAACGTGGATGTTGTCGGACGGAAGTCAGAAGACTCCTTGTTCGATGAGAAGATCGCCACCTTCGACGAGGATGAAGGTGCATACAACCAGAAGGACGCCGAAGGCTTCATCAAGCTCAACGCTCTGCGCCTGCGGATCGCGGCGAGCAAAGGCCGCAAGCTCTGAGGAGAGGCGCGCCTCATTTGATCTAAGGCTGATTCAAGGCGCTCTCAAATCCTTCACGATGACGCTGCCAGTTTCTAGCTGGCAGCAAACAAAAAAAGTCCGGCAGATGCCGGACTTTTTTTTGAATGTTCTTTCCAATACGGCTGGACTTAGAAGTCCGTTGGCCGTCTCGGGAAGATGTTCAGCTGACGCAGAAGGTTTTCGTAAAGGAAGTTACCTTCTTCGGCAGTTTCGGCCTCGATCACAATCGGAGCACGGTTTGGATTCTGGTGCTCAATCGACACCGGATAGGTTCCAGCCAGCAGTCGATCATTAGCGTCCAGGCTGCCGTCTTCATCACGGTCCAGCGCCATACGCATGCCTGAGCCAGGAGGCGTACAGGTGAACGTGATTTCCTGGCCAGGCACTTGTGCCTGTGACTTCAGCGCTGCCAGCGAAGTGCTGGAACCGTCGTCACTCAGGAAGCTGCCGTTATCCGTGCGGAACCAGCCGCGCATACTACCGTCAACCCGGCCTTTAGCGATCAGATCGCATTCTGGCTTTGGATCAAAGATGGACTTCCTGACGGCTGGCGCTGTCACCGCAGCACGCTGCACCAGCAGGTTCAGTCGGTTGAAGTCAGCTGACGCGCTGTTCGCAGTGATCGTAATCTGCTGACCCACAATCGGAGCCATACCCGTGTCGAACGCAAACATGAAGTCCGCGAGCTTGGGTTTCATGTCGTCCGGTACGCTGAACACGTCACCACCGAAGAAACTGCTCAGAGTATCGACTGAACCGTCATGACGGAAACCGAAGCCTTTGATCTGAGGGCCGTAGTGTTCTGTACGGATGCCCGAGGTATCGGTACCGAACTTGCCCACCTTGGTGTACATGTTGCGAAGGTGCGCAACCTTGTTGTCCTGAGTGGACTGGAAGCCTTCAAACGCCATGGTGCCGTCTGTGCCAAACTGCTGAATCGTCGGATCCAGGTTGTGGCAACGCTCACAGGTAATGATATCCGCCCCGTTCAGACCGGTAGAGATATCGGTCATGAAGAATTCCTTACCTGCCGCCTGGTCCGCAGTCAGCGAGTTATCCAGATTCCGGATCGGGTTCGGCGGATAACGCAGATCCATCACGAAGTTGGTGAACTTCTGCATTTCGTCGTCTGTCAGCGGCTCATCACGTCCTAGCAACTCTACGAAAGCCGGGTTGAACTGCTTGAATGAAGCTTCTTCACGGGATTCATCGTTCAGACGGACTTCACCTGGACGGTCGCCACGCCAGTGCATAGGTCCGGCGCCTGCCATACCACGAAGTGACTGGGTGGTCATCGGTCCTTTCAGCGGGTGCTGAATACGCTTGGCGATAACGCGGTTAACCGCGACGCTGTCACCGTACTCGTTCGGGTTGAGGAACCACTCACCATCCGGGTTACCCAGATCCCAAGCCAGTTGGTCCATGTCACCGAAGGTGTGGCAGGAACCGCAGGAGTTGGTGCCGTGCGCAGAGGTGTACTCGGCGTCATACAGGAACTGGCGGCCTTCAACCAGGTACTCGGGCTCCGGGTTGTACATCGCAGCTTTCGACAGCTCTTGGCGGGTATCAAGATCAACGGTGATGATCTTGTTGCCGAAGCGGGTCATGACGTACATGCGGTCACGATCTTCGTCGAGCACGATGCCGCTGGGGCCACCTTCGCTCAGCTCAATGGTGTCACCAGCACGACGGGCAGGGTCAGAAGACGCCAGGTCACGCGTGTTGAATACACCGATTTTGGAAGAGCTGTAGGCCGTGGTGAACAGCGTTTTACCGTCTTTTGTGACCGCCATTTCAAGCGGCATGGCCAGGCTCATGCTGCGCTCGCTCTCGGAGCCGTGACCGTCGTAGTTGACGTGGCTGTTCAGGTGACGCGGGCTGACTCTGTCGCCGCTGATAACCGTAATACGGTTGAGCACCGAATTGCCCTTGAGGGTTTTCTTATCGGCGCGCTCGCCTTCACCTTCAAATCGGACTTCGTTGCGGGCTTCGTGGTTGGAGACGTAGATGTCGCCATTCACCGGGTTAACCGCCATGTTGAACAGAGTCGTGCCAACGCCGCTCCAAACGTCTGTCTGCTTGGGAGTAGAGGCCATGGCATCGATTGCAAAGACGTCGTAGTCCGGCAGATCAAGGCGGATACGATAGGCCCAGTTCTTGCCATTTTCATCGACCCATTTGGGCGAGCCCCACCAGTTAGTGCCTTCGTACTTGACGATCAGCGCGGTGTTGGGTGCCTCAAGACCGGTGGCATCGGTACGCGGACCGGGCTTGCGATATTTGGTGCTTGTCGGGCTCAGGTGATCGGGGTTTTCACCGACCAGAGCAGTCTGGTTACCAGACTGGTGAATCGCCGCATAGACGGTGCGACCGTCTGGGCTAACGGCGAGTCCGCGAGGCGTATCCCCGAACAGAGTCACGATGTTCAGCGGCGAGCCGATCAGGGAAGAGCCGAGGTTGTCAGCCTGGAAGACCCAGACATCAGCACGGCCTTCGCCAGGCGTCTGCAGCTTGGGATTGACGGGGCTGTTCTGGCCGCGATGCGCCGTTGTGATAAACGCACGGTCACCGTTGGGGCCGGCGAATACGATATCCCGAGGCTCGTCGCCTACCTGAATAGTGCGAATGACGCGCGGAGCATCAGCGACGTCGACGATGCTGATGCTGTCGGACAGGTGGTTTACCACCCAGACCTGGTCGCGATAGACGGCAACAGCGACAGGCTCCAGGCCTACGGGTACAGATTCGAGATGCTCGGGAGTCCCGCTGGAGATGTCAAAAATTTCCAGGCGATTGTCCGGCGTGTTGACGGCGTAGAGGCGGTCGCCATCGGCAGACATGGCCATCGGCCGGACGTGTCCGCTTTCAAAAGCCGTGTACGAGCCGGTCACGCGGATCTGGATTTCGCCAGAGTCCTGCTTGCCTTCCTGATCAGCTACGTTGTAGGTGAATTTGTCATAACCGGTAAAGCCAGGACCAGGGCGGTATACCAAGGCTGGTGGCGTGCCAATCAGCTGTCCTTTGGTGGGCGCATCGACAATGGTGTAATCCAGCTTGTCGGCGGCGAACTGCTCGGGAGTCTGGTCTTCGTGTTTGAAGTGGCGGCTGTCCAGCAGGATGCTCACTTCTTCGCCTTTCGCGGTGATGACCATACCGGATTTGGCCGAAGGCTTTCCGCTCTCGGTAAAGTTCTGGATCAGTGCTCCCAGATCTTCCTGAATACCGGCGCTGGCGAAAGGCGCACCCGCCATGCTGGCTGCGACGATGGCGGCACCCAGGCAGGCGACGCGTAGCCGTCGCGGCTGTGAACCTGAACGATGATGTGACATGTTGTCTTTCCTCGGGCGTTCTTGTCTTTGTGATGACCCGGCGGGATGCAATTGGCCCCGCTGGCAGGAAGCCCCTCAATCTGTGTCGAGTTCACTCCCGGTAACCAGTGTTTGTTAGTTGGTATTCCGACGCAATCTGGACGGCAGTTAATGGGAAGCCAGTTCACATTCACAAGTCGCTAAATGTGACGAAGTTGGCTTAGCTGGTAAGGCCGGTTTGGGCGAGGGAAAGTCGTGCGTTTGACGAATAGGCCGACGCCAGGAAAGCGTCAGAACACAGGGGACATCGGCAAAAATGAGCGACCAGAAAGAAAAAACCGGCTCAAGTGAGCCGGTCAATGGTAAATCAGAGGAAAGAACACACCGAATCTAAACACTAAGCGATGATCGTTGAGAGACTGCGGCCGTTTGCACCATTGTCCGAGATCCCAAACTTACTGCGCCATCCATAAACGTCAATCTAAGAGTTTCGGACGGCGGAGTCTGTTGTTTGGACGTTAGGAGTTGTAACTGAATGTTTCTAAAAGGAGCTTTTGAAAAAAATCAGTTGATGTCCGGCGTCACTTCCTCGAATCGGCGCGTTTCATAAGCTAGCCGCAAACCCTCGACACTGGCGCGTTCCACTTCATTGACCGACGGTGTGCCCATTTCAGCGTTCGATTGGCACAGCACAATATCGGCCTCAATCGAGATGAAGCCAGCCGTCGTTTTGAATGCCTTGTGCCTGAATCCGTGACTTCTCACGGCTCGAATTGACCCCAAAGCCTGCAACAGCAAGGCCTCGGACGGTATAATAGCGCCTGACATTCATTCACCCAGTCAGTGCATCGGCCCATGCGTACCTTCACTC
>Ga0208934_1000208_pt1 | contig 38320 bp, 45 predicted proteins | sample MalvirDeepMed_s2_FD_184243 | JGI IMG/M metagenome (GOLD analysis project Ga0208934, IMG submission 184243) | Marine viral communities from the Global Malaspina Expedition - Malaspina viral metaG DeepMed_s2 (SPAdes) (version 2) | ecosystem: Environmental > Aquatic > Marine > Oceanic | place... | reverse complement strand
TATACGAGCCGGTGAGTTGGAATTTACGTCAGGCAAAACCCTCCAGCACAATCTTGCCAACGGCGGTTCCTGATTCCAGTTCGGCGTGTGCGGCACGTAGATTCTCGGCGTTGATCGCTCCGAGGTACTTACCTGCAGTTGTGCGGATGAAGCCTTGATCTACAAGCCGTGAGACCTCATTCAACAAGTCGTGCTGAACCTGCATATCATCCGCCTGGTGCATTGAGCGGGCGAACATGAATTCAATGTGTAATGATAGACTCTTCGGCTTGATCTTCATTACGTCCAGACTTGCAGGATCATCGATCATGGCAATCTTTCCAAACGGCTTAAGCACCGCCACATAATCGTCGAAGTATTGATCTGTGGCGTTAAGACTGGCCACATGGGTTACAGAACCAATTTTGCCGGCAGACACCAGTGTTTCGATCTGGGGCTGCAAGGGTTCACGGTGATTCAAAACAAAATCCGCACCCAATGATTCAACCCAGGCCTTCGATTCCGGGCGAGATGCCGTAGCGAGTACTTTTGCGCCTGTCAGCTGTTTGATCAATTGAACTAGAATTGAACCCACGCCTCCTGCGGCGCCAATCACAAGTACCACATCGTCGCTTGGAGTGATGGACCCAGCCAACTGTCGCTCAAGTTGCAGGTGGTCAAACAGCATTTCCCATGCTGTTATCGTGGTCAGGGGCAACGCCGCAGCATCGGCGTCGGACAGGCTGGCAGGCTTCCGACCAACCAGACGCTCATCGACAACCTGGTATTCAGCGTTGCTGCCCTGACGGGTAACGTCACCGGCATAAAATACGGTGTCACCTTCTTTGAAGAGTGAAGCGCCCTCGCCTATTGCCACTACCTCTCCAACGGCATCCCATCCAAGTACTTTGATCTGGCCTGGTTCGGGCTCTGCCTGCTGGCGTACCTTGAAGTCAACGGGGTTCACGGCGATGGCTTTGACTCTGACCAACAGGTCCCGGCCTTTTGCGACGGGACGTTCCATCTCAACATTTTGCAGCGCATCAGGGTTTTCGATAGGAAGAGATTCCCGATATCCAACAGCTTTCATTATCTGTCTCCGCAATGATTTTCGAGTAGCGCGCAGTATGGTCGCCGTTTACACTCGGGTAAACGGGAAAATTTGTTAAACATATTCAAAGAATTTTTGAAAATGAGTCTTGATGATCTGATCGTGGTTTTGAGGGTCGCTGAATTCCGCAACATTACCGCTGCCGCCACCAGTCTTGATATGCGAGCTGCCACAGCCAGCGCCGCAGTAAAGCGCGTAGAACAGGAGCTGGGTGTAGAGTTATTCGTACGCTCCACGCGAAGGTTGCGGTTGTCTGCCGCCGGCGAGAAATACTTGCCTTACTGCAAGCAAGCGATTGACTTGTTGAGCCAGGCGCAACAGAACCTTCGATCTGAATTTGACTCTGTAACAGGCGAAATCCGGCTTTCGGTTTCATCCGATCTTGGTCGTAACCGCGTTGTGCCCTGGATCGACGAATTGATGGCAACGCATCCAGGTTTGAACCTCAGAGTTCAGATTACTGACACCAACGTGGACTTTTACCGGGATTCGGTCGACATGGCGCTTCGCTACGGCGCGCCCAGTGACACCAACCTGTATGGCTTCAAAATTTGCGATGTGCCGCGCCTGCTTTGCGCATCTCCTGATTACCTGTCGCGTCATGGTCGCCCCATTCATCCTGATGACCTTGAGAACCACAACGGGCTGTTCTATCAGTTGCAGGACATCCCATTTGACCTCTGGACGTTCAAACGCGGAGACGAGGAATATCGAGTCAAAATGACGGGCGATCGCGCCTCAAACGATGGCGATCTGGTTCGCCGGTGGTGCGTCGCTGGTCGCGGTCTTGCGATAAAATCGTGTCTTGATATGTCGGATGATCTGCTTGCAGGCCGTGTCACCACAATCATGCCGGACTATGCGCCGCCGGTATCCGAGCTGTGGCTGATTTGTCCTACCCGACAGTCAATAACGCCGGCAATGAGGTTGTTGAGGGATGACCTGCGTGCAAAAGTAGGCGAACTGATGAATGCAATGATTGCCGGAGGCTTTTTTCCTCCGGATCGCTTGTCCGGAGGAAAAAAAGACGCCTGAAAAACAGCGGGTGCGTTATTGATGATAAGAAATTCTCATTAACGTGCAGTACACCACTGGCAGCACCACTAACGTCAATACCGTTGCAACACCCAAACCGCACACGATAACCACCGCCATGCTCGCGAAGAAGGCATCGCTGAACAGAGGAATCATTCCCAACATGGTGGTTACGGCCGCCATAAGCACAGGTCGTACCCGGCTTACCGCGGCCTCAACCACCGCAGTGAATGCATCATCCTGCTGTTCTAACTGAATATTGATCTCCTCAACCAGCACAATGGCATTCTTCAGTACCATACCGATCAGACTCAGAGTCCCGAGCAGCGCCATGAATGTAAAAGGCGCGCCGAGCAATACCAGTCCACCAATGATTCCAATCATCATGAGAGGAACAATCATCCAGATAGACAGAGCCTGTCGGAAGCTACCGAACAACAGCATCGAAATAATGAACATCCCCAGCAGTCCAAGAGGCAGCGAGGAGAAAAGCGAAGTCTGAGCTTCGGATGAGGTCTCGTACTCTCCACCCCACTCAATCGAATAGCCGTGGGGAAGCTCCAGCGCGTCGACCTGCGGGCGGATCCTCTCCAGCACACTCGCCGCCGTCTCCCCCGACAAAGGCATGGGTTCGGCATAAACCGCCAACATCCGCTCCCTGTTTCTGCGTTTTATCAACGGATCCCGCAGTTCCGTATTGATGGCATTGATGACGTTGCCCGCGCTGACATAGCGGCCCTGCTCTTCACTCCAGACATTGATCGAGGTAAGGTTTTCGATGTCAAAACGCTGCTCCTCTCTTGACCGCATAATGATCGGAATGAGGTCGCTCCCCTCACGGTACACTCCAACCTGCTGCCCCTGATTATTCAGCAACAACGCCTGGTGCAGTGATTCGCGAGATACGCCAAGGCGCCGGGCCTGTTCTTCGAGGAACTCCGGTACGATCACGGCTTCCCGATTACCCCAGGACAAGCGCACGCTGTCGGCCAGAGGTTCATTTTCAAAAATTGCCTGCACGCGCACACCGATTTTCCGGAGTTCTTCGGGATCTTCTCCAAAGATACGAGCTTCAAGACTGGCTTTGGCTGAGGGCCCCACCTGCAAAGCCTGCACTTTGTAATGCACGTTCGGGAAGTCTGTACGCAGTTGCTCAATGACTTCCTCCATACGGGCCTCTCTCGACGCCTTATCCCGGGTCTCTACGATCAATTGGCCAAAACTGGCGTATCGCTGCTCCGGTGAATACGTCAACGTAAAACGCTGGGCTCCGCCACCGGTGACACTGGTCACCTGAACGACCTGGTCCATGTCATTCACGCGCGATTCCAGCCGCTTTACGGTCTCTTCGGTTTGCAAGATGTCGGCGCCCTCGGGCAACCAAAGGTCAACAAAGAAGAGTGGCGTTGTGGCATTCGGGAAGAAAGCATTCTTAACCTGTCCCGAGAACGATAGAACCCCAGCCAGAAGCGCGATCGCAAGTGTTAATGTCACGAAGCGATAATGAATCGCGTAGGTCAGCAGGCGGCGGAAGACGACGAAAACAATTCCCTTATAGGGGTCGTTATCGGATGACTGCCCGACACTCTCGAGCTTGTCGGGATAGAACATATCAAAGAAAAACGGGGTCAGAGTGAGTGCCGTCAGCCAGCTCAGGAAAAGCGAGTAGCACAGAACCCAGAACAGGGAGCCAATGAATTCTCCGGTGGTGTCTGGTGAAAGGCCGATAGGAGCAAAGGCCGTAATGGCAATCACGGTAGCGCCGAGCAGCGGGTACCGGTTCTGCGAGACCACTTCTTTGGCTGCCTGCCTTTTGGACTTGCCCTTGGAAAGGCCAATCATCATGCCCTCGGTGACGACGATGGCATTATCGACCAGCATCCCCAGCGCAATGATCAGCGCACCCAATGAAATCTTCTGGAGCTGAATACCGTGTATTGCCATAAGCACGAATGTACCCATGATGGTAATCAGCAGGATCAGCCCCATGAGCAGGCCACTTCGCAGCCCCATGAACAGCAAAAGCACAATAATGACAATGCCCACCGCCTGAGCAAGGTTCATGAGAAAAGCAGATACTGCCTCCTCGACTACTTCAGGCTGGTTATACACTGTGTTCAGTGTCATGCCGATGGGTTGCTGTTTTTCCAGGCGTTTCAAAGCCTCATTGAGACTCTCACCTACATCAACAACGTTGGTGCCCTCTGCAAATGACACGCCGATGGTCAAAGCAGGCAATCCGTCAGAGTGGTAAAGCAAGGCGGGTGAGTCATTGGTCACCCTGCGAACTTCGGCCAGATCGCTGAGCCGGATAATACCCGAATCAGCGCTTCCAACTGCCAGTTGCTCAAGTGCCTGAACGGAATCAAGCTGACCGGTTGGCTGAACGGATAACGACAGCCCTTCACTGCGCAGGTGGCCAGCGTTGCCCACCGTATTCTGCGCATTCAGAAGGCTTGCCAGGTATTCTGGCGAGATGCCAAGAGCACGCATACGGTCACGGTCCAGTGACACGATCATCTGCTCGTCGACACGACCACCGATACTCACTTTTGCGACGCCCTCCAACAATCGCAGTTCTCGCTGAATGAGATCCGCATGGTCACCAAGATCTTTCAGCGAGTAGCCGTCACCACGCAACGTGAGCAGCAGGCCGAAGACATCGCCAAAGTCATCGTTCACGATGGACGTGTTCACGCCTGGTGGCAGACCAGGCTGGGCATCATTAATCTTTCGCCGAAGGATATCCCAATACTGGTCTAACTCCCCTTCTCTGACCGTCTTCTTGAGTTGGACAGTAATCTGCGACAAGCCGTCCGAGTTCACCGAAGTAATGTCATCGATGCCCGGCATCTGCTGGATCGCTTTTTCCAGAGGCAGCGTAACCTCCTCCTCGACTTCAAGAGGCGTTGCTCCGGGATATTGGGTGGTCACCAAGGCGGAACGTAACGTGAACTCCGGGAATTCAAGCTGGCCAAGACCCAGAAACGCGAACATGCCCCCAACCCCAAGCAACAGCGTGACCATCCAGCTGATGGACTTCCGATCAAGAAAATAATCGACCATCTCAGAGCCCGCCCTCTTTTTCCCAGGGACGGACCGAACGATCCCTGTTCATCCGGTGAGCGCCGGCAACCACGATTCTGTCGCCCGGGCTGAGCTCTCCCCGAACAAGCACGCCATCGTTCATTTTCTTACCCGGCTCGACATCCACCGGCTCGACGCTGCCCGTGTTATCGCCATTCTCACCATCGGCAGCAGCCACGTATCGCCAAACCACGCTAGTGCCGGGTTCTGCGTCAGGTGTTACAAGCGCCGCGGTTGGTATCAGCCACGACGGGGCGCTCTCTCCAGCCAATGTGCCGTAATCAAGCAGAACGGTCGCGCTCATCCCCGAAAGCACTGTGATGTCCTCGGGTTCAGGGAGCGTTACGGTAACCTCATAACTGAGCGACCCCTGAGAGGCATTGCTGTCATGCTCTTTGTAGCTCGCGGCGTAGCGTTTATCGGGAAGCTCGGGAAACTGTACCCACGCGATAGTGTTGCCATTGGCGCGAACGTTCCTGGATCTCTGTGGTTGAAGGCGGCGGACCTGTTGTTCAGGCATCTGGAACGAGACGTCGATAGAGCCGGGCCGTTGCAGTTCGGCAATGGCCTGCTGCGCTGATACAACCTGAAAGACATCCACCGGCACCCGTGAAATGACGCCATCAAATGGCGCTTTGAGAACGGTATAGGAAAGTTGGTCCTCCGCGCTGGCCAGTTGCGCTCTGGCAGAGAGGTACTCGGCCTCGGCCTCATCGAAACGGGCCTGACTGATGGCCTGGCGCTCCAACGATATTCGCATTCGCTCGAAGGTGGCCTGTGCCAGATTGAAATTTGACCGGGCGTTTTCCAGGCGGGTTCTTGCGTCCCGATCGTCCAGGCGGGCAACGACCTCCCCTTTTTCCACAGTGTCGCCTGCTTTAACGGCCAGCTCCGTCAGCTCTCCTCCCACTCTGAAAGAGAGTTCTGAATGGTCAGACGCCGAGACTCTGCCCGGATACTGATTGAGCGTGCCTGACTGCGCCTGCTCCAGCGTCATGAGCTTTACCGGGTAGACAGTTTGCTGTGTCAGAGGGGGCGCCTCCGCCGAACATCCCATCACCAGGAGGCTCGAAAGCATTGCAAGCGCTTGTAGGCCTCTCAAGGGCATGGCGGTACTGACCATCTTGAATTTCATAACGCGTCACTCTCCAGAAAAAATTAGGTATTCCGACGATCGGCAACCGCATCCCAAGCCATATTAAACGCTAATTCGATATGCTCATCGGTACCTTCGAACGACCCTTGCAGGCATCGTTGAACGAGGTGGTAAATCGGGCGGAACATAAACGTTTCGAGAAGTGGAAAAGGTACCGGTTTGATCAGCCCGGATTGCTTTCCCTGATCAACTGCATTCAAAAGATTTGCGGCTCGGCTTTCGTTTCGTGCCTGGATCTCGGGAGTCATCCAAGCAGAATGCGTGAACGTCTCGTGGTAGCGGAATAGTTCCGGACGCTCAAGGCCGATCCGGAACAGTGTGTGCCACTGGCGTCGCAGTCCTTCACGCAGATCTTTCCCGCGAGAAAAACTGTCCAGCGCCGCATCAATGACCTGATCGCTGACGTAATAAAATGTCGCCAATAAAAGCTGTTCTTTATCTTCGTAATAGATGTACAGCGTGGCTGGTGACAAACCCGCAGCCTTGGCTATCTTGCCAACCGAGGTTGCTGAAAAACCGTGATCTGCTACTTCCCTCACGGTAGCTTCCAGGAAGGCTATTCGTTTCGAGTCGTCTCTTTGCCGCATTTGTCTGCTCAACGCTTCAAATTGGTCGGCCTAAAATAAATGAACGTTCACTTATTTTCAAACCGAAAATATAGGCGTATACCGAAGTAGGTGCCCTACTGAATTCCTGGACAGAATGGCCATTGGGGGCTCCATCAGGCATCTGTCTCCAAACCTGGACTGTAGTTTTCATGTCGTCACGAAGTCTCTTGAGCTCCTTTAACTCCTGATCCAGTCTGCAAAGGCGGTCTGTGAATAGCTCCTTCAGGTCGCTGCCAGCCAAGCCACCCTCCGTCCCATGACTTAGAATGACTTTGACTTCACGCAGGTTGAATCCCAGCTTGTTTGCCACGCGAACAAACCGTAAGCGCCACAGGTCTTCCGAATTATACAAGTTGTAGCCATTTCGGGGATCTTTTCGTGGCCGAAGTAACCCTTCACGGTTATAGAAACGAACGGTGTCCGGAGAGACATCCGCCAAGTTTGCAATTTCATTGACTTTCATCGTGCCCACATCGCTCGCATGAAACAGATCCCGATATATCAGAGGAGAAAACGCCAGCATGACCACTCTGAAACTCTCTCAATTTGTTATTGCATAAATGAAGTCGACCTTTATCCGCCCGTCGCCACCTTTACGTTATTGATCGGTTGGCTTTTCGACCAAGCGACTAACCCAAGGCCTCCAAGGATCATCGGCAAGGTCAACAACTGCCCCATGGTCACCCAGTCAAGGGCAATGAACCCCAGTTGCGGGTCGGGGAGGCGAACAAACTCGACCGCAAAACGGAAAATTCCGTAGAGCAACAGGAACAGGCCGGACGTTGCGCCCATCCGACGAGGGTGGCGTGAGAACCACCACAGCACCACAAACAGCACAACACCTTCCAGGGCAAACTCGTACAATGACGACGGGTGACGTGGCGCCGACCCCATATTCGGGAACACCATGGCCCAGGGCACGTCGCTGACCCGCCCCGGGAGCTCGTGGTTGATAAAGTTGCCAAGGCGCCCCGCCCCCAGGCCAATTGGCACCAGTGGCGCTATAAAATCCGTGAGTTGGAAAAACCGCAGGTTCTGCTTGCGGGCGAAGACCAAGGCTGCAATCAGGACGCCGGTCAAGCCGCCGTGAAAACTCATGCCCCCTTCCCAGATCTTGAGCAGCCAGAGCGGGTTGTCTGCCAGCTTGTCAAAACCGTAGAAGAGCGCGTAACCGACGCGGCCACCCAGAATGACGCCCATCGCACAGTAGAAAATCAATGTTTCAACAGCGTCTGCGTTCAACCCGAGTCGATGAGCCCGACGACGCCCCAGCCACCAGGCCGCGAGAAAACCGACAAGGTACATCAGGCCGTACCAATGGATTTTCAGTGGGCCCAGTGCAATGGCTACCGGGTCGATTTGAGGATACTGAAGCATAAGCTTCCCTGATTTCGTGTGTGAACGTGCGTTAGGGTTTCAATCAGTAACACGTTCCGCTCCATTGGCTGTCTCCTCCAATCGTTGCCTGGCAACAGCGATACCGCTGCGCATGGCCTGTGCGGACTCGTTATCGCCGAAGCCCGCCAATGCCCGGCGCCAGTAATTGATCGCCTGTTCATAGCGGCCGTCGTCAAAGGCCTCGACCCCCAGTATGCCCAGCGCCGTTGGCTCACGTGGATCCTTGTCGAGTATTTCGTCGATCAGCGCATGCACTTCATCGGTCAGGCTGCGCCCGGCCACAAAGAATTTTATCTGAGCCAGTTGGGCCAGAAGATCTACTCTGCGGCCTTCCAGTTCGATCAGTCGTTCCAGGGCGTCAATCGCCTGACCCGGTTGACCGATCTTCTGGTAAAGCGGAAACAGCAAGGACCAGACCTTGGGATTATCCGGCTGAGTCCCGGCTTCCTCTTCGAGCCGACCAACCAGGGTTTTCATTGAGGCACCGGGCGTGTTGAGCACGTCCTGCTGGGCGGCATGCAGCGCCAGATCGCCATCGGCACCCAGCCATCGATAGCCGATCATGCTGGCAGCCATGACTGCCGTTATCACCAGTGGAATCATCAAACGTCCTGACAGGGGGCGCCTGAGAGGCATTCGGCGATGGGCCTCGGTGTCCTCCAGCAGATTGCGGTCCAGCTCGTGGCGGCCTTCTTCAAAACGGGCGACGTCAATCTCGCCGCGATCGCGGGCGCTTTTCAGGGCTGAAAGCCGGCGTTCATAGACGGCCAGGTTTTGCGCCTCAGCGTGATCATCGGCCTCAAACCGCTGCTGCCAGTCATGGATCGCCCTTGCTCTTCGCAACGGTAGACTCAGGAACCACAGCGCTATAAGCAACAGTGTGCCGATACTTAACCAGAGCATAGGCATTCCGACCTCTCACGATGACGATGAATCAAAGAGGACAGGCGGGTACGCTCCTCCTCGGAGAGCGGCCGCACTCGCCGGTGCCTGCGTGCCCGGACAAAGGCAATCACAACCAGGGCGCCTCCTGCTACCAGCGCTGCCGGCAATGCCCAAAGCAGCCACGTGCGCCCGTCAAGGCGCGGATTGTAAAGAACGAACTCGCCAAAACGATTAGCCATGAAATCAAGAATTTCCTTATCCGCACGCCCCTCATGAAGCATCAGCGCTACCCGCTCCCGCATGTCCGCCGCCACCGGCGAATCGGAGCTGTCGATGGCTTGAGCATCACATTTAGGGCACCGCAATGACGCCGTAAGGTCGCGATAACGCTCCGCCATCACCGGATCCTCGAAATGACGCGCATCAATTGCCGTATCCGCCATCGACTGGAACGAGGCCATCAAAAGCACGATGACCACACAGCAACGGATCTTCAGGGTTAGCGCCATTTCTCTACCTCCATCATGACTTCATCCACCTGGGCGGGCGTTATGTACCCAACGTGCTTGTATCGAACGATACCGTCTGCGTCGACCAGGAAGGTTTCGGGCACGCCATACACGCCAATTTCAAAACCCAGGTCACCGGCAGGATCGAAGATGTTGACCTCGAAAGGTTTTCCGAACTCTTCGAGAAACTGTCGCCCCAGGTCACGGGCGTCTTTATAGTTGATGCCCACCATCTGAATGCCGCGCTCGGAGAGCGCCAGTAGCTGGGGCATTTCCTCCTTGCAGGTCGGGCACCAGGATGCCCAGACATTGACCAGAGATATCTGCCCGCGAAGCAGGGATTCATCCACCTCGGTATCAGGGTCCTCCAGCGTCGGGAGCGTGAACGCGGGAAACGCCTGGCCTATCAGGGCTGACTCGCGAGCACTGGGATCCAGCGAAAGCCCCCGGTACAAAAAGAAGGCCAGGCCAAGGAACACCACAAACGGAAGCAGCAGCAACAGGCGACGCATCATGCGCGAACCTCGCGTGCCGGCCTCATCGATTCGCGGTCAGCTGCGGCTGCACGGCGGCGACGGTAGCGACGGTAGCGACGGTCTGCCACGGCCAGCACGCCCCCGGAGGCCATCAGCAGCGCACCCAGCCAAAGCCAGCGTACAAATGGCTTGACCTGTAGGCGCATTGCCCAGCTGCCGTCGTCCAGTTCCTCCCCCATGGCCACGTAAAGGTCCCGCAACAGGCCGGGGTCGAGTGCGACATCGGTCATCGGCTGCCCACGGGCAATGTACAGGCGCTTCTCCGGGTACAGGGTGGTGACAATCCGGCCTTCACGGGCAACCTCGATGGTCGCCGTGTCGGCGAGGAAGTTGGGCCCCCGACGCTCGCCCAGTTCGGTCAGCGTAAAATCATACCCGCCCAGATCCACCTGCTCACCGATATCAAGCCGCACATTACGCTCCATGGCGTAGTTCGACACCATCACCACGCCCACGATGGTGACGGCCAGGCCCACGTGGCCGACCACCATGCCCCAGTATGAAGGGGTCAACTTACGCAATCCGGACAGCGCAGAGGACGCATTGCGGACTTTATCAAACAGGTCGCGCACCAACGCCAGTACTACCCACAGGGCCGCCACCATCCCCAGCGCCACGGCGACATTCCACTGGCCGTTGTAAAGAAACGGTATCGATATCGCAATCGCCAGTGCGGCCAAGCCCGCCCCCAGTAGTCGCCGGAACAGCTCCCGACCGGGCATCTGCTTCCAGCGTGAGACCGGCCCCAGCCCCATAAAGGCACACAGCATGACGGTCAGTGGCACGAACAGGCTATTAAAGTAAGGCGCGCCGATACTGACCTTGCCCAGCCCGAGTGCATCCAGGATCAAGGGGTACAGGGTGCCCATCAGGACCGTGATCGTCATGATGACCAGCAAAATATTGTTGATCAGCAACAGAGCATCCCGGGAAAGCCAGCTAAAGCCCGCATTGGCGCTCATTCGCGGCGCCCGTAGCGCAAAGATCAAAAGCGAGACGCCGACCGTTATTCCCAGCAACGCCAGAATGAAGAGCCCCCGAGATGGATCATTGGCAAAGGCATGAACCGAGGTCAGTACCCCTGAGCGCACCAGGAAGGTGCCCAGTAACGAGAGTGAGAACGTGAAAATCGCCAGCAGTGCCGTCCAGCTCTTGAACGTGCCGCGTTTTTCCGTGACCGCCAGTGAATGTATCAGCGCTGTCCCGCTCAGCCAGGGCAGGAGCGATGCATTTTCCACCGGATCCCAGAACCACCAGCCGCCCCAACCCAGCTCATAGTAGGCCCACCAGCTACCCAGAGCGATGCCGAGGGTCAGAAAGGCCCAGGCAATGTTGGTCCACGGCCGAACCCAGCGCGTCCAGGCCGCATCGAGACGCCCTTCGATCAGCGCAGCGATGGCAAAAGCAAAGACCACTGAAAAACCCACATAGCCCATGTAAAGCATCGGCGGATGGATGATCAGGCCAACATCCTGCAACAACGGATTCAGATCGGCACCGTCGGCTGGCATGCCCGGCAGCAAGCGCTCGAAGGGGCTGGACGTAACGACGATAAAAAGCAGAAACCCTGCGCTGACGACACCCAGAACACCCAGAACCCGTGCCAGCATGTCCCGTGGCAACTCGCGGGAAAACAGACTGACGGCAAAGCCCCAGCCACTGAGAATCAGACTCCACAACAATACCGAGCCTTCATGAGATCCCCAGACGGCGGTGAACTTGTAGTACCAGGGCAGCATCGAGTTCGAATTACGGGCCACATAGTCCACGCTGAAATCATCCAGAAGAAAACTGGCGGTCAGGCTGGCATAAGAAACCAGCAGAAAGGCAAATTGCCCCCACGCCATGGGCTCTGCGAAAGCCATCCACAACGGGCGCCGGGTGGCGGCTCCCAGAAGGGGCACGGTCGCCTGAAGCAGCGACAGGCAAAGTGCAATCAGTAAGGCGAATAGACCAACTTCAGGGACTGTCAAGGTAAGCATTTCTGGACCCTGTTCGGGTAGGTTAAGGGTTCGGCGATGACCGAACCTATCGATGAGGGGTTCTCAGGTATTGCTTCGTTCGCCAGCCGCACGACCGGCTGGCGAACGCCTTATCACTTCCGGCCAGGTTGGCGGGTAACGCGCAGATACGGTGTCTGCTCATCCCATCCCTCAGGGAAGCGTTTTTTGGCCTCTTCGTTGGAGAGCGACGGAACGATGATCACATCCTCGCCATTTTTCCAGTCCACCGGCGTGGCCACTTTATGGTTGTCGGTTAGCTGGAGCGAGTCAATAACGCGCAGGATCTCGTCCAGATTGCGCCCGGTGCTGGGTGGATACGTCAGCATCAGACGGATTTTCTTCGCGGAATCAATAATGAATACCGTACGAACAGTCACTTTGGGGTCGGCTTTTGGATGGATCATTCCGTAAAGGTCTGCAACCACCTGATCCTTGTCTGCCAGGAGAGGAAAGTTAAGCCCTGTGCCCTGGGTTTTCTCGATATCCTTCGCCCAGTCGTTATGGGAATCGAGCGGGTCGACAGACACCCCGATCAGCTTCACGCCGCGACTGGCGAACTCGTCCTTGCGCTTGGCGAAGGCGCCGAGCTCTGTGGTACAGACGGGAGTGTAGTCTGCGGGGTGTGAAAACAGCACGGCCCAGTCATCTCCAAGCCACTCATGGAACTGAATGTTCCCCTCAGTGGATTCCACGGTGAAATCGGGAGCGGCTTCTCCAAGTTGCAATGTCATCGTTTCATTCTCCTTTGCTTTGGCTTTCGTTCTCGGTTCGTCAACACAGACGATATGTTCAAAGTCAACTTTAAGGTAAAGGCGTTTGTCACACGTTTTTTCAGCCAGATCCATCCGGTGCGGCGTTCGTGCCCGATTTTTCGGGTATGAAACTGACATAGAGGAAAAACACGGTGCCCAGCACAATGGCGATATCGGCAAGGTTAAAGGCGGGCCAGTGCCAGGATCGCCAATAGACATCAAAGGAATCCACAACATAGCCGCGGAATATCCGGTCAATCAGGTTGCCCATGGCACCGCCAAGAATAAGACTGTACGCGATGGCTTCTCCCCTGCGGCGGCACTGAAGAATCAACCTGATCAGTACGATCGAGACCACTACCGCGATTGCGATAAGAAAGTAGCGCTGCCAGCCTCCACCATCGGCAAACAGACTGAATGCGGCGCCGGTGTTCCAGACATGAACCCAGTTAAAGAACGGGGTCACCGGAATCGACTCGCCATACGCCATTGACTGCTGGACCAGCCATTTTACAACCTGGTCAGACGCTGCGATCAGGCCGGAAATAGCCAGCAGGGTATACGGCAAGAACTTTTTGCCAGCGATGGACATTTTAACCCTTGAGCGCCAGGATGCGCCTGGCACCGTTGAGTACAATGACCCCCGCGATGCTGCCGATGATCAGGTCCGGATAATTGGAGCCAGTCCAAGCCACCAGTGCGCCGGCGGTAATGACCCCCAGGTTGATGACCACGTCGTTGGCTGAGAATATCCAGCTCGCCTTCATGTGCGCACCGCCCTCTCGATGTTTGGATATCAGCAGCAGACAACTGGTATTGGCGATCAGTGCGACGAATGCAACCCCCATCATCACCAGCGACTCAGGCTCACTGCCGAATACAAAGCGCCTGACTACCTCTGCGAGTACGCCAACCGCCAGAATCAGTTGAAGTACGCCTGCAATGTGTGCGGCACGCACCTGCATTTTCACGCTATGCCCAACCGCATACAGCGCGAGCCCATACACGGCCGCGTCGGCAAAATTGTCCAGGGATTCTGCAATCAGGCCGGTGGAGTGCGCGATCAGGCCGGCCGTCATTTCCACCACAAACAGGACGGCATTGATACCGAGCAACCAACGCAGGGTGCCGGACTCCTGCTCGGCAGAGATAGCCGTATCCCCGACCGCCTTAATTGACTCAGGGTCGGCAGCGGCCGTTTCCTGAAGCGAAGCTCCCAGCCCGAGGGTCGCCAGCTTCGCGGTGATAGGCTCAGCCTCGCCATCGTGCACAACCTTCAACCGCCGATCAGACAGCTCAAAGGACAGCCCGCGAATGTCTTCAAAACCGTTCAGGGCCAGGCGAATCATCCGTTCCTCCGAAGGACAATCCATCTTCGGTACGGTATACACACTGATCCAGTTGCCGGACGCTTCAGAGGCCTTCGACCCGGTGTTACCCTCTGCGGGTGTTGTGTCGCAGCCACAGGCGTCTTCACAGGATTTACTCATGATACGGCTCCACTTGCGTATTGTCGGATTATGATTTAAAACCATATAGTAACTATAAGGTCAATAAAAACATACCATCTGTTGAGGAGAAGCATGATGCGCATTGGACAGTTGGCACGGTCAGTAGGGGTCGATACTCAGACTGTCCGATTCTACGAACGGGAGGGCTTGTTGCCACCGCCAGATCGGCAGGAAAACGGTTACCGTGTCTATACCGAGAAGCATGGTGAGCGACTGGCTTTCATCCGTCGCTGCAGGATCCTCAACTTGTCACTGGCTGAAATTCAAGAATTACAGCACTATCAGGGCGCGCCCCATCAGCCTTGCAGGGCCATCAACGCCTTACTTGATGATCACATCGCTCATGTACGGTCTCAGATAACCGATCTGCAGGTACTGGAGAAACAACTTGTGTCGCTGCGAGCGAGTTGTAACGATGATCGGGAAATTGAGGCCTGCGGGGTTCTCGACGGGCTCAGCGAAGGAAACATGCAGCAGTAGCTTGAAGCATTACGCACCTGCCTTTTCAGTTGCGTAAATCCAGTCAGTCCGGAACCCCTTCAATGGTGCGGGTCATCAAATCCACCATGGCCGGGCTGTCCCATTCCGCGGCACCGACCAGACGGCCAATTTCGCGACCGTCGTGATCAATCAGCAGCGTTGTAGGAACACCTTCTATGCCCAGTGTTGAGGTCGCCAGTGTCGACGGATCAATATACTGGCGAAGATGTTGGATGCCTGTTTTCCGGTAGAATTTCTCAACAACACTGATGCCTGCGTGGTCAACGGACAGCGCGACCACTTCAAATTGCTCGCCGCCCAGTTGAGCCTGAAGTGAGTCCAGCGTCGGCATTTCCTCACGGCAAGGCAGGCACCAGGTCGCCCAGATATTGAGCAATATCGCCTTACCCTTAAAGTCAGCCAGTGTCAGCGGCCTGCCGACTTCGTCTTGAAAAGCCAGCTCGGGCAGAGTGCGAGGAGACTCCCAGATCAGGAACCCCTGGGGCCCCACGGACTTCGGAACCTTCCCTGCAGCCATAACTGGAGCGGCTATGGAAATAGCAAGCGCGAAAAGGACTACGGCGATTCCCCGGGCGGCAGATATGCGCTGGTGACTCATTGGACATTACTCCTGATTACAGTGGTCGGTTTGTTGCCGGCATGGTGCCCCACGCGTTACTCACTCTGTAACAGCTCTTCAATTCGCCCATGCAGTCGGCCCCAGAACCCATCATCGGCTGCCGCGTTGGGGCCTTTGGCAATGGCCGTCAGGTAGGTCACCAGGTGTTCAGGCTTGAATTTCAATCCATGGAACCGGGCCCGCATCTGCCCTTCCGGGTCAATCACGTGGGTTACCACACCATGGACCTGTACACCCTCACCCGTATCCCTGAACTGAACGCCGTAGGCTTTAGCAAGTTCTGGTGTCAGTTCAGGTGGTTCCATCCTGGCTCGGTAGAGGAATTGCCAGTTGCGGGGATTCAGATCGAAATTCTCGCCGTAGGCACGCATGTTTCTCCGGGTGCCTGCAACATCTTCCCGGTCCGTGGCAATGGTGATGAACACCACCTCTTCACTCAGCCCTTCTTCTTCAACCCCGGTTTGCAACTGCCGGATCAGGTTCATATGCAAAGGGCAGGCCTCGGTACAGCGCGTGTAGAGAAAGTTAAGCACAACGGTTTTGCCGTTTAAGTCGGCAAGGGCAAGGGTATTGCCATCAACGCCTGTAAGATCAAATTCAGGGGCCGGCTGATCCACAAACTGGGCATACCGCTCTTTCTCGTTCAACGAGGCCTCCACATCTTCCATGGAATGGGCCATGGCATTGGTGCTGACCTGGGCAACCATGGCAATCAGCAATTCTGAATACACTGTTCACAGTCATTCTCCATTTGAGTTGTTTTCCGAAGGGAGTCCCGGTTTATTGTGGCTTGATATCGTCCAGATTCAGCGCAACGGGCAGGTCAGCTGGTGCCAGGCAAACGCCCTCGTCACTGCAGGCCTGTACCCGTACCGTCATGTCTAGCTTGCCTGCCTCTTTCAGCGCGGCGGTCTGTTTTTCGTCTGGCAGCAGCCGGATACTCGCACCGTCGTCGTACACCTCCAGGGCGGTGTCACCCAGTGTGATGTCACTGACCCTGCCGCGGGGGTACTGGGTCGGGATGTCAAGCGACTGACCGTTGACCGAAGAACTGGCGACGGTGGGAATCAGGAACTCCATGGAGGCCGGGTTGGCGTTCACGTGCCAGCCCGATTCAATGTCCAGTGTCAGAATAATTTCACCGGTCTCCCCTATCAGGGCTTTGCCGCCTTCCGCAAGATTGAGGCGGACCTTATCGGAAGAATCTGCCAACCCCGTGCGGGCAACTGGTGCCTGGGGGTCGGAATTGGCTCGTTCGGTCTGGGCCGAGCCAGGAGCGTTTCCGGAATTGGTACCGATCAACGTGAACGCCGCGATCGCGATCAGAAAAACCGCTACGCCGGTCAGCAATACTTTGGTTCGGGTTGTCATGGTTCATCTCCAGTAGCTAGCGTTGTGAGTTCTCGGTGCGGTTGATCGCCTCGACCAGGCTGTCGGTATCAAATAGCCCAGTGAAACGGGCGACAACGGTGCCGTCAGCGTCAAAAATCGCCGCAAAAGGTAAAGCCTGCCCTCCCGTTGCGGTTAACAATGCGTCTTTTTCGGGATCGCTTGCTGTCACATCAACCTGAATCGGCACCATGCCGGCCCGCGCTACGGCTTCAGCCACAGCGGGCTCTTTATACACGGTGCGCTCCAGGACCTTGCAGTTGATGCACCAATCGGCAGTGAACTCCAGCAAATACGGTGTGTCCCGGGCTTTTGTGTCCGCCAGGAGTTCTGCGGAGTAGGGCTGCCAGACAAGTTCGTCTTCGCCGCTGCCCAACGGAGATGCGAATACCACTGTCACCGCAAGGGCAAGGCCTGTCGCCGTTGCAGTGATCACGCGAACGGCACCGCTCCCCTGAACGAAACGACGGAGACCCCAGACCAGCACCAGCGCCAGCCAGGCCCACCACAGCCAGGGGTATACCGCTTTGGGCACCAGGCTCGCGCTGAAAAAGACGGCGGCGGCCAGCAATATCAGCGCGAGCACTTCACGAATGGCCAGGGTCCAGGGGCCCGCCTTGGGCAACCGGCTCAGCCACTCGGGCCTGAGCATCAGTACCGCGTAGGGCAACGACAGCCCCAGCCCGATACTGCCGAATATCCCCATGATGACCGGTGTCGGCTGGGTAACGGCAAAGGCCAGAACGCCACCGAGGAATGGTCCTGCGCAGGGCGCGGCCAGAATCGCACTCAACAGCCCGGATACATAGGCTTCAAAGTAACGCCGGCCATGCGCCGAGGCGGCGAATGTCGGGACGGGGATGGGCAGATCGAGCCAGGTAATCACCGCAAACCCGACCATTAACGCAACCAGGACGGCCACGAATAGCGTTGACTGGAACAACGTGCCCCAGTTCCACTGCAGCAGTGCGGTCAGGCCGCCCAGCGTCAGGAAAAAGGTGAGTGTTCCGGCCGTGAATGCCAACGCGGCCAGCACCCGATGGGACCTCTGGCCGCCCGCCTCCCGCAGGATGGTCCGGACCTTGATGGGAATCGCGGGCAGAACACAGGGCGTCAGGTTGAGCAGTAGACCTGCCATAACCGCCATCATGATCTGGCCGGCAATGAGTAATGAGGGCAGCTGATCCATTACTCAGTGACTCCCAGCATCCTGCCGAGCGCTTCCTGGCTGGGCACACCAGTCTGGCCCCGCCATTGTCCGCTCGTGTCCTTGAACAGCAGCCCTGGCGTCCCGCTGAAACCCGCCTCGGCCATCCACTGACCGTGTTGTTCGAGGGCCTGTTGAAGGTCGGCCGGGATCGGAGTGAGTTCAGAAATGCCGCGGCCGTCACCGCTTTTTCCGAAGTTTTCCTCAAACACCTGGAGCGCCGCGGCTCGATCCTCTGCGTTCATGATTGCTGCAGAAAGCCCCAGGCTGGACGGTTTGAGAAACCCGACCATGACCCAGTGCAACCTGACTTTCCCCTCCGCAACCCAATCCCTGGTTTGCTTCCAGAATTTGTGGCAAAAAATGCAGTTGGGATCCGCGAAGATATAGACCTCAGGGGCATCTTTACCGCCCTCGCTCACCAGATGGGGGTCCCGGGAGAGCTGCTCGGCAACCGACGCATACGTCGGCTTCGGTATATAACGAGCGGAATATTCGCGGGTCAGATCGTTGCCATCACTCTCCAGAAGTGCGCCGGAAAAAGTGAGGTCACCGAGACCATAGAGGATTCCGGTTTTCCCGTCGCCGGTCTTTACAACATAGCCGGTCACGCCCTCGGCTGGCGTGGAGAAGCGTTCAGTCACCGTAAAACCGATTCTCTCCTGCAGTGCCTTGATTCCCGGGTCCATTGGTGGTGACGCCGAGGCCAAGGCAGCGAATAAACTCAAAAAAAGTGCCATCGAAAGCTTATGGCAGAGCACGGTCATGCCGCGCACCGGGTATTCCAGATAGAATGACATCACAGATACGTTCCCGTTTTCATGTATTCATCAGTCGATAAAATCACCAGCAAAGCTGCCTACGTGGTGGTCTACCGCGCAAGGCCAAACGACAGGCACTCGAAGCGAAAGCCTCTGGTAATCAAAGGTTCAGGAGACTGTTGAATACTTGGGAGGAAAAGGGTCTGGGCCAGAAAGTACACGGCCGGAATGAGAAGAATAGCCTTTCGGGCAGGGGGAAGATAACAGCACTACCGAGTCTCTAATTGCAGATTTCCCGACATGGGACGTTGAACACGGGCTACTGCAGCTACCCTCGGCATTGAGCCCGGCGCAGTCATGCATCACCTGGGTGTCTGGCAACATGACACAAGCCTCGGCCATGGGTTCCGCCTCAAAAGAGGTCGCGGCAACTCCCTGTGCAACGGGGAGAAGAGCCACGAGCAGTAGTACTGCCAGTCCCATAAGCCGTGTGATCATCGCACTGATATCCTGATTACAGAACAGCTAAAACATCTTCCGCGTGGGAAGATAGTCGTCCACTTTAACCTACATTGGCGGAGGTGCAAACAGACACGCTCCATCACCGTATCCGCCAATTCGGCTACCAGAGTAAGATGTTGGCGGCGCACATAAGTTCCTCAGAAGCTTGGGTGTGGGGACTATCCGGGGATAAAACATCCGCTCTCCCTCGAGCCCTCAGTCGAGTGAAAATCATGTTCTTTCACGTTGATCGTCCCCCCCACTGCCCCCCTCATGCAATGATGCAATCAATGGGCAGGTAATATTGTACGGATGGGCATGGCACTGCTCGACCATCTCGCCCAGTACCTTCTCGATTCTCCCCAGTTGGTCGATTTTCTCACGCACGTCCCGCAACTTGTGCTCGGCCAGAGCGCTGGCCTCCTGACAGTGAGTGCCATCTTCAAGTTGTAGCAGGTCACTGATTTCGACAAGACTGAAGCCCAGCCGCTGAGCGGTTTTCACGAACATTAACCGCTCGATATCAGCTGGACCATAGCGCCTAATACCACCTGGAGGACGTTCCGGCTCCGGCACTAGACGTCGCCGCTGGTAATAGCGGATTGTCTCGACATGGACGTTGGCAGCCTTAGCCAGGCCACCGATGGTCAATGAATTCGCTTTATCCGGCATACCCCTTGACTCCGTAGCTGACTACGGAAGTAACCTTATCTCATCGAATGAAACCATGAAAGGTGTCAGCGTTATGTCGAATTCCAAATCGGGGCGTGGCCCCTTGGCTGCGGGAGGTATTGCGGGCCTTTTGGCTTCGGCCTGCTGTCTCGGACCGCTGGTACTTGTCGCGCTGGGTGTCTCCGGTGCCTGGATGGGCAACCTCACGGCTCTTGAACCTTACCGCCCGATTTTCATCGGCGTTGCATTGGTGGCCATGTTCTTCGCCTGGCGTCGAATCTTCCGGCCAGTGGAACAGTGTCAACCCGGTGAAGTGTGTGCCGTACCACGGGTGCGAACGACTTATAAGGTGATCTTTTGGGCAGTAACGGCACTGATACTGGTCGCCCTGTTGTTTCCCTATGCCCTTCCTCTGTTTTATTGAAAGGAGATTGTCCCATGAAAATGCGCTTTGCCATGACGTTGCTTTTCGCCCTGCTCAGCATGCCCTCGTGGGCCGCCATGCAGACAGTGACGCTTTCAGTTCCGGGGATGACCTGTTCCGCATGCCCCATTACCATCAAGCTGGCCTTGAACAAGGTGGACGGTGTTTCACAAGTCGACGTGAGCTATCCGGATCGAGAAGCCGTGATTACCTTTGACGACACACGAACATCGGTGGAAGCCTTAACCCAGGCAACGGGCGATGTCGGCTATCCCTCCACCCTGAAATCCCTGGAAACGGACAGTAAGTGAGTTGTAATAAAGGACTCCAGGCGCCCTCTGTTACACGCGACTCGGCGCCTGCCGTGACAATGCCCCAGTAATACAAGGAACTCGGAATGAATAGTGACAATAACCTGCATATCGCTGTGATTGGTAGCGGCGGCGCAGCCATGGCGGCTGCCCTGAAGGCCGCGGAGCGCGGTGCCCGCATCACCCTGATCGAGCGCGGCATTATTGGTGGTACCTGCGTGAATACCGGCTGCGTGCCGTCGAAAATCATGAGTCGTGCCGCCCATATCGCGCATCTGCGCACGGAGAGCCCATTTGACGGGGGCGTCAGCGCCCAGATACCGAAGGTGGACCGGGCGAAACTGCTTCAGCAACAGCAGACGCGTGTCGAGGAACTGCGCGACGCCAAGTACGAAGGGATTCTGCGCGACCAGACGGCAATCACGGTCCTGAACGGTGAAGCCCGGTTTGTCGATGCCAATAACCTGGTGGTCCAGTTGAACGAGGGCGGCGAACAGAACGTCCATTTCGATCGCGCCTTTATTGGCACTGGCGCCCGTCCCGCAGAGCCGTCGATACCGGGGCTGGCTGAGACGCCTTATCTCACCTCCACCAGTGCGTTGGCATTAATTACTGTGCCTGAACGGCTGATCGTGATCGGCGCCGGTTTTGTTGCCCTGGAATTGGCCCAGGCGTTCGCCCGGCTGGATAGCAAGGTCACCGTGTTGGCCCGCAGCCGCCTGCTATCCGGTGAAGAACCCGCCATCGGTGAGGCCATAGAGGCGGCGTTCAGGCGCGAGGGCATCGAGGTGCTCAAGCAGACCCAGGCCAGCCGTGTGGACTATACCGACAATGAATTCGTTATAGAGACCAATGCCGGTACCTTACGAGCTGATCAACTGCTGGTGGCGACCGGCCGGATACCCAATACCGAAAACCTGAACCTGGCGGGCATCGGTGTGGAAACCTCCCGTGGCGCGATTCAGGTGGATGGGCAACTGCAAACCACGGTCCCCGGTGTCTATGCCGCCGGTGACTGCACCGATCAGCCGCAGTTTGTCTACGTCGCCGCTGCCGGGGGCAGCCGGGCTGCGGTCAACATGACGGGAGGCGAGGCCACCCTGGATCTCAGCGCCATGCCGGCTGTGATGTTTACTGACCCACAGGTTGCCACCGCTGGTCTGACGGAAGCCGCGGCGCTAAAACAAGGTTTCAGCGTGGATACCCGTATGCTGGAACTTGAGAACGTGCCCCGTGCACTGGTCAATTTCGACACCCATGGCTTTATTAAGATGGTCGCCGAGCGCGATTCCGGTCGCTTGCTGGGTGTTCAGGCTGTCACCGCGGAAGCCGGTGAGCTGATCCAGACGGCGGTTATGGCGCTGCGGGCCGGTATGACGGTGCAGGACATCGGCGATGAGCTGTTTCCCTATCTGACCATGGTGGAAGGTCTCAAGCTCTGCGCGCAAACCTTCACCAAGGACGTCAAGCAACTTTCCTGCTGTGCGGGATAAGTATTTGCCAGGGCGCATTCAACCCACTGTCTGTCGGCCCCTATCGTGCAGGTCAGGTGGCTTTCTGGCACCCTCGGCGAGCCATAAACAGCTTGGCGACAATCGGTAACAGGGTAATACCACTGACCAGAATCAGAAGCATCGTCACCACCCCGGACTCGGATGCCATGAGCAAGCCACCAAACGCCGTGATCAGATAGGCTGTTGGAATAACACCGGCCAACGTTGCAACCACGAAGCGCCAGAACGCGAGTGGTGTCAGGCCCGCTGCATAGCTGACCGCATCAAAGGAGATAAAGGGCACCAACCTTGATGTAAAAATGACAAGCATCAATGCGCCCTGAGAGCGTTCCTTGCCCAGCCACTTCAATACCGGACGTAGCCGTCTCCAGCGGTGGATAACGTCGAAACCCAGGGATCGAGCAATGGCGAAAGCGATCAGTGCGCCGGCCTCAGCGCCGATCACCACGATTAATGTTCCCCATAGAGGCCCATAGACGGCACCGGCAACCATGGCGATCGGGGCGCTGGGGATCGGGCTCAGGACAATGGCCGTGATCATCAGGCCAATGATCCCCACCGGCCCCCAATACCCCAGTTGGTCAATCCATTCCGACAAGGCCGCCTTATCAGTCACCGTGGCTAATGCTCCAGTCTCAAGCATGACCCAGTAGAACACTGCCAGTGCAACCAGCAGTAGCAGAACCCCGACTACTTTTGCTTTTGCGTTCAGTCTAACTCCGATGCTTGCCGTGGGTGCCCGATGGATTTCATGCTCCAGAGTGGTAGTCATAGTCTCCTCTGGCGTTCTTACTCGCGCGTCCAGAATCGTCCCTGTTTTTCGAAAATAGGTACTTGCCGAGGGCAACGACACCAAGTACCAAGGCGACAATGAGCAAAAGGGATATCAACCCCATTCCCGCCATTCCAAACATGCATGCCTCATTTGTCATCATGTCAATCTCCTGATTCTGTGTGCCAGGCCTCTTACGAGACGCTGGCCTGTGCGGCTCCGCTTTCGCTGATGTTGCTCGCTGCGGAGCCTCCGCTATTGGATTTGAACCGGCCCAGCCGGAGGGAATTGGTCACCACAAATACACTGGAAAGGCTCATTGCGCCGGCGGCCAGCATGGGGTTGAGCAGGTAGCCGGTAAACGGGAATAGCACACCTGCGGCCACGGGGATCAGTGCCAGGTTGTATCCGTAGGCCCAGACAAAATTGCCGAGGATCGTTTTGCGGGTGCGCCGGGAGAGCGCTGCAGCATCCACGATGCCCCGGAGGTCGCCGCGCATCAGAACCACGTCCCCGGCCTCGATGGCAATGTCGGTGCCGGTGCCGATGGCGATACCCACATCGGCTTGCGCCAGGGCCGGTGCGTCATTGATACCGTCACCCACAAAAGCAACCCGGGCACCTTCTTCCTGCAAGCGCTTCACTTCGGCCGCTTTCTGGTCCGGCAATACCTCCGCAAGCACCCGTTCAATACCGGCCTGCCGCGCAATCGCCTCGGCGGTGGCGCGGTTGTCACCGGTAAGCATAGCCACGCTGAGCCCTGATGACTTGAGCGCAGCAATCGCCTCCACCGAGCCGTTCTTGAGCGGATCGGCCACGGCAATCAGCGCGGCGAGGCGTCCGTCGACGGCAACATACAGCGGGGATTTGGCTTTTTCAGCAAGTGACACCGCATCGTCGGCGACGCTGGCCAGGTCGATACCGAGGCGGCGCATATAACGGTCCGCGCCCACATTGATCCGGCGTCCGGCCACCTGTGCCTGGATGCCGTAGCCCGGCTCCGCCTGGAATTCACTGATCGCGGGTAACGTGAGGCCCCGATCCCTTGCGCCCTTGACGATGGCTTCCCCGATGGGATGTTCACTTTCGGTCTCCACAGCCGCAACCCAGGCCAGGACCTCATCCTCGCGGCCTTCCACCAGTATGAAATCTGTCAGCTCAGGCTGGCCCCGAGTCAGGGTGCCGGTTTTATCGAGGACGATGGTGTCCATCCGAGACAGTGTCTCCAGGGCCGCGCCTTTGCGGAACAGCACGCCCATTTCGGCGCCCTTACCGGTTCCGACCATAATGGCTGTTGGCGTAGCCAGTCCCATCGCGCAGGGACAAGCGATCAGCAGTACGCTGACCGTCGTGACGAAGGCAAAGGACAGGGCTGGCTCGGGCCCGAAGCTGAACCAGGTGATGAACGTCAGAATCGCGAGCACAATCACAATGGGAACGAAAATTCCCGCTATCTTGTCGGCCAGCGCCTGAATCGGGGGTTTATCAGCCTGGGCCGATTCCACCATTCTGATGATCTGTGCCAGAACGGTGTCCGCACCGACCCTCGTAGCCCGGAACGTCAGGGAACCGTTCTTATTAATGGTTCCACCCACCAGCTCGGCGTCTTTTTGTTTGGCCACGGGAACGGGCTCGCCGCTGATCATGGACTCGTCCACGTAGGATTGGCCTTCTTCCACCACGCCATCAACAGGAACCCGCTCTCCCGGGCGCACCTGGATACGGTCACCAGGTACCACGGCTTCGATGGGCACTTCGACGGCCTCCCCGTCCCGAATGACACGGGCGGTCTTGGCCTGCAGTTGCAGAAGTTTTTTGATTGCCTCCGACGTCCGGCCTTTGGCGACGTGCTCGAAGTAGCGTCCCAGCAGAATGAGCGTCACGATTACTGCCGCTGCCTCGAAATAGCTTTCGGCGGTACCGGCGGGAAAGAATCCTGGAACCAGCAGTGCTGCGACGGAGTAGAAATAGGCAGCGCTGGTGCCGATCATAACCAGGCTGTTCATGCCAGGATTGGCATGGCGCAATTCAGTGTACCCGGACCGGAAAAACCTCAGTCCGGCATAAAACAACACCGGCGTGGTTAGTAGCCACTCAATTGCCATCCATCCCCGATGGGGTAAGACACTGACATATAGAGCCTCAAGAGCAGGGATCATTTTACCCATGGCAATCAGAACAATCGGGATAGTCAGCGCCGCAGCGAAGAGCACTTTCCGGCGGAGGTCGATGCCCTCCCTGTCCTGCTCTTCCGTTTCGCTATTGGCGTCCGGCTCCTGAGGTTCATACCCTGCGTCGCGGATAGCCTGATGAATTCGCGACACTGACAAGGTGTCAGACAGGAACTCCACAAACGCTTTCTGGGTCGTCAGATTGACACTGGCCTTGACCATGCCGGCTTGCTTGTTCAATGCCCGCTCAACCCGGGATACGCAGGAGCCACAGGTCATTCCGATGACCGGAATTTCAGCCGACTGTACTCGTGGCTGATAACCCGCCTCCTTAATCAAGTCGATTAACGTGGCCGGCGTGGCGGGCTGGTCAAATTTCACGGTGGCTTTTCCGGTCGCCAGATTCACCTGGGATTCCGCAACGCCGCGCTGACCCATGAGCGCCTTTTCAATCCGCCCGACGCACGAAGCGCAAGACATTCCATCAACACGAATCTCTATTCGTTGCATACCCGTTTGGCTCCTCGGCACAGCTAACTCCGTGCCTTTAATCAGTTCATTCGCAGGCAACTGGCAGCGTCACCCTCGCTGGGCTATGGCTTCGACAATCGGGCAGCCGTCCATGGGTCCTTCACCGGAGCATTCCTCCAGGGTTTCCGACAGGACGGCCTCAATGCGGGACAGGCTCTGAATCTGATGCCGGATTTTTTCCAGTTGCTTCTTTGCAATTCGCTTGGCCTCGGCGCGGTCGCCATTGGCGTCCTGAAGCATCAGGAGTTCGCGAATCTCATCAAGGGTGAAACCCCATTGCTTGGCGTGGATGATGAATTGCAGCCTGGCGATCGCATCCTCGGGGTAACGACGATAATTCGATTGGGTTCGGGCCGGCTCGGGCATGAGATTTTCCCGCTCGTAAAAGCGAATCGCATGGCTGGCCACGCCGCTTTTTTCAGAGAGTTCGCCGATATTGAACGTTTTCATTCTTGCACCTCAAAACAAGTGATCAATGACTGATGCTAACCATAACCTTAAAGTGAACTTTAAGGTCAACGTATTTTTTCATGCATTGTCAGATCGGTGGCGGTGCACCAAACTGATCCAAAGTCCCCCGTTTTAAATCAAGTGGGGCAAAAATACGGAGACACACTGTAATGACGGTATTTGAGAGGCTATTTACGCTGGTTGTTGGACTTTTCCTGTCCCTTTTTGCATTCGCTGATGAGCCCGGGCGCATGGGAGAAGGCATGATGGGGGGCAACATGATGCAGGGCATGGGAGGTATGGGGCTATTCATGATGATTATCATGATTCTTTTGGTTGTGCTCCTGATACTCGCGATTCTGGCACTGATTAAATATCTGAGGAATAAGTGATGAACCGGAGTAAAAGTGTCCATCGGCGAACAGTCCTTCAGGCTGTGGCGGGCACCGGCGTCCTTCTCACGCTGTCGCCGGGACTTCTGCTTACCGGGTGTGATGGAGGGGTAAAAGCGGTTGAATCGGAAACGCTCGGCCTTGATTCAGACGAATACGATGTTGAACTGAATCTTCACGCCATGCCCGATTCGGTGCCCATACTTCCGGGCGCCCCCAGTGAAGTGTGGCGCTATAGGGCGGAATTGCTGAAAGGTCCAAAAAACACAGTCTCCGAAAATCCGGACAGTTACCTCGGCCCAACGATCCGGCTACGCCACGGCCAAACCGTCAAAATCCATATTCACAATGAGCTGCCAGAGGACACCACCGTCCACTGGCACGGGCTTCACGTGCCGTCCGACGTAGACGGACAGCCAAGACTACCGATCCGCCCAGGCGAGACAATGACTGTTGGCTTCGAGGTATTGGACCGGGCCGGACTGTTCTGGTACCACTCTCATGCCCACGGCAAGCAAGGTGGTCGCGTAGGATTCCAAAGTTACGCAGGGTTGGCCGGACTCCTGATCGTTGAAGACGAGGAAGAAGCGGACCTCAAATTGCCGTCGGGCGATAACGAGCTGTTACTGGTGCTTCAGGACCGCACCTTTGCTGGTAACAATGAACTGGTTTACATGGGCCGTGGCATGGGGTCCATGATGGACCGTATGCACGGTTTTCTGGGGGATAGAGTGCTGGCTAACGGGGCGCCTCCAACCACCCGCAAGGTTGCCACCCGCCCATACAGAATTCGAGTCCTCAATGGCTCTAACGCTCGCATCTACAAACTGGCCTGGAGCGACGGGCGACCTGTCACCGTTATCGGTGCAGATGGCGGCCTTCTTCAGGAACCGGAAGACAGGCCTTACGCCGTGCTGGCTCCGGCTCAGCGGCTTGATATCTGGGTCGACCTTTCCGAGTCCCAGCCAGGTGATACGCTGGAGCTTATCAGTGACCGTTTCCAGGCAGGCATGATGGGCGGAATGGGAATGATGGGCAGCAACGCCCTGCCCCTCGGCAGCCGATTTCCCCTGGCCAGGCTGGAGGTGTCCAAGTCAGTAGAGGCCAGCGAACCTTTACCGGCACAGCTAGGTGTGCAGCGGCAAAAAATACCGGTAAACAGCAATACGCGAATCCGGTCGTTCGAGTTAAGCCCGGTTATGATGCGGGGATTTGCCATGAATGGCCGGCGGTTTGACGGAACGAATGTTGCGGATGATGAAAAAGTCCGCCTTGGTGACACGGAAATCTGGGAATTCCACAACAACACACCGATGCCTCACCCGATGCATATTCATGGCTTGCAGTTCAACGTTGTAGGGCGACGAGGCGGCAGCTCGGATAGTTTACAGCAGGGCCTGGTAGACAGTGGCTGGCACGACACGGTTCTGGTTATGCCTCGTGAAACGGTTCAGCTGGCGATGAAATTCGAGCGCTTTGACGGCCTTTACATCTACCACTGTCATAACATGGAACATGAAGACGCAGGAATGATGCGCTATTTTCAGGTGCGAGGCTGAACGCGACGACATCCCTCTTAGCGCACATTCACTGTCAGAATGCTCTCGTCGAGTGTGAAGCATCCGAGACCTTGGGCTGAGGAGCCATCGACTGGACATCACCAGCCTCGCTCGTCTGATCAACTGCGGCCACTGAGCCTTTCTTGTCCTTACATTTCATCATGCAGAATCCAAGACCACACATGATCAGACAGGGTAGAAGGCTGATCAGTATTGGAGCAATCCCGAATAACACCAGTTGCTCCCATCCGAAAGTGAGTCCGGCGATGACCCCGATGGCTCCAAACAACCACCAACGCCACGGCCCTGTCAGCAAGCCCACCATTCCTCCTCGGCCTTGATCGGAATTCATCTTTCCCTTGTCTCCGTTACTCGTCTTCTTGTCACAACAATTCATCTTGCCTCTCACTCTTACTGGGGTTAGCCCGACCATCGCTGACGCGTTAGATAGCTCTGCTATTGAGCATTTCGAACGAACATAACGTTGAAGCAAGGTTTAAGATCAAGGGTTTTATCAGAGTGGCCAGAGGGAGTTCATCCTGGGCCTTCGGGAATTGACGGGTTGTGTTACTGAAATAAAAAAATGCTAGGATTATTGGAACAGATAGAGGGGTTGTCTGTCACACCCCGTATCCCCACAGCTTGGTGCTTGAAATCAGGATGTCCGCAAAGAACCGCCCAATCATCTCCGTTTTGCTATCACTACTTCTGGTGATCAGCGGGCCGGTGTTGGCTATGTCAAAAGTGGCGGACAGCCAGGCGAAAGCTTCAATGCTGGATTGCGGGTCCATGTCCATGATGATGGCCCAGTCTGATAGCGCCAACGCCTCAACAGAGACTGGAACTGATTGTGTCTCAGCCCCTGACATGGCCTGCCCGAGTACCAGTGGGCTGATCAAATGCAGTGTTAGCGTGAGTTTTGCCCTCTTACCGGGGAACTCCATCGATTTTACCGATACCGGCTCCCACCCGGTATTGACCGCGCGAGCAACCCTTTACCAGGATCCGTTCCTGGCCTCTATCACACCCCCTCCAGAACAGCACTCCTGAGTTTTAACCCGGGTTTTGCCCATCGCGGCACGCCCATTAACGTTAATTCTTGAATCGAAGTCCCGTGCCTTGAATCCAATAATCACGGGCTTTTAACCGGAGTGAATCCTATGCGTAATTCAACCATCAAAGTCACGGTTCTAGCGGCAGTCCTGGCAGGCAGCGCTGCTACCCTGTCAGCTTTTGCCCATGAAAGCGAAGACCAGGGAATGATGTCCTCAGAAGGCATGCACGGAATGGGCGGCATGATGCAGATGATGAACATGATGTCCGAAATGGATCCCGAAGACCGGAAGGCCATGACCGAAGCCTGCATGAGCATGATGCAGAGCCATGGTGATCAGCCGATGGACGGCGACAAGGAAGACGCCAACTGACATTTTCGGCAAACAGTCTGAACTGACATCAAATGCCCGGGGAAAACCAAAGTGCCCCGGGCACTTCATTGCAATCTACTACCCTTTGCCTATTGATACTGAGGACTACCATGAACATGAAAAAACTTGCCCTGTCGGTCGGCCTGTCCGGCATCGTTCTTGCTGCTGGCGCAACCACGCTGGCGATCCAAGCCAATGAGTCGTCGCAGCCAGCGACTGCCCAAACCTCCAACAGCAGTGCCGGAACGGCCATCACGGTCTACAAGAGCCCCAATTGTGGCTGTTGCCAGTCCTGGGCTGAACACCTCGAAGCCAATGGCTTTGAGACCACGATTGTAGAAACCGACGACCTTAATGCCATCAAGCAGCAGCACGATGTGCCGCGCGACATGGCGTCCTGCCACACCGCGTTAATTGGTGACTTGGTGATTGAGGGACATGTGCCGGCCAATGACATCGTCGCCTACCTTGAGGACCCGCAGTTCAACACGATTGGTCTATCAGTGCCTGGCATGCCCCATGGTACCCCCGGCATGGAAACAGGCCGAAAGGACGACTACCAAGTCATCGCCTTCAACGCCAATGGCCAGCAACGGGTTTTCCGTGAGCACAAGGATTACTGAGGTCCGTCCTATGAAAGCCATTTTTTACCATCTGAGTTCTGGCGCCTCCGGCCTTTTCCTGTTGGCGTTGGCGGTCTTCATGCCCGCCCTGGTTCAAGCCCAGCCTGCGAGTGATGGCCAATCAGTGAAGGCGTTGACCACCAACGCCTCGGGAGCTCTGGTGGTGCTTCGCGGCAGTGGTCTGTTTGCCCTTGAAGGGCAGACTGCCGTCGAGATGCCGCTACCACCGTCTGATTCTGGCAGTCAGCCTAACACTCTGGCCAAGGGTGCAGACTCAAGCCTGTACCTGGCAGGGCCTGGCCTTGGCATCTGGCGCTACGACAATGCCAACGAGAGCTGGCAGCCCCTGAACGACACCCTGCCCGATCTCGGGATCACAGCGATCGCGGCACACGCCACACAACCGGATACGCTCTACGCCTATCTCGGTGACGATGGCATGTTCCGTTCCAGGGACGGCGGTGAGGGCTGGGTAAAAGTTGACAGTGGCCCCCGAGAGCCGGTGCAGGCGTTCCTGCACTCGGATATGCCGGGCAGCATGGAGAGTGGCTGGCTTTTCGCTGGTACCACCCGCGGTGTTTCACGTTCCATGGACTGTTTCTGCTTCTGGGGCGATGCCGGCGAGTTGCGGGGCACTGTTGCCGCCATTGATTACGATCCGTCGGCCCCGGAAAACGTCTATGCCGTGACCGAGGGTCGACTTCACCATAGTTCCGACGGCGGCGAAACCTGGGCCAACCTTGAATCAACCCAGGCGGTGACCGCGCTGACATTCTCACCTACGGAAGGTCTCGTGGTAGGTACCGAAAACGGTGATCTGCTGACGCGGGACGCCTCTGGCGAATGGGTGCCTCTTTATGAATAAATGGTCATTCCCGCTGGTCTTGCTCGTTGCCCCCGCCATTGTGATGGCGGGGGGCGCACCAACGAACAGTGACAGCGTGCCGGCCGAAGTGGCCGAGGGCCGTCAGATTTATGAGCAGTACTGCGCCGCCTGCCACGGACGGCAGGGCGAGGGCACTGCCGACTGGAACAAGCCGGATGAGAAAGGCGAAATGCCGCCACCACCTCACGATGAAACAGGCCACACCTGGCGTCACAGCGACTCCATGTTAGTTAGGATGATCGCAGAGGGGTGGCGGCACCCCTTCAACAAAACGGACCGGCTGACCATGCCGGCGTTCAAGGACATTCTCACCGACCAGGAAATTCGATCGGTGATCGAGTATCTGAAAACTCTATGGACGGAGGACCAGCGTCGCTACCAACAGGACGAGAGTCAGGACTCTAATCAGGCTGAAAGCCCTTCCTGATTCCTCAAGGATGACAGACAGCACTCACGTCAGATCTCGGGTAACTCAAGGATGTCATTGAAACAGCACTTCAAGAAGTGGTCAGTGTTATTCGGTATCGCCGGTTTCGGTGCGGTAGTTGCGGCAATTTTTGTGTTGCCGCAGTACTTGAAGCCAGATCTGGATACCGGCATCACTTATTATCCCACCGAAGGATGCGCGCCTTTTGACGCTCAGTGCATCGGGCAAAAGGGCAATCAAACCATCACCGTGGATCTGCGTGACGAGGTCATCGAATCGATGACAGAAATCCCCATTCGTGTGCGCCTCGACAACATGGCGGGCGACTCCCTGATCGTGGATTTTGAAGGGCTTGAGATGTACATGGGCGTGGTCCGCACCCAACTGGTTCCAAACGCCCAGGGTGTTTACCAGGGAACCATTACCCTGCCGGAGTGCGGTACTGGCAAGATGCTATGGCGGGCGCGTGCCATCATCGATAACGGCACGTCCAGGGAAGGCATCAAATTCGATTTTTGGGCAATTTGACGGAATCACCTAACTTGGGGGTCTAAATGCCTGATCTTGCAACCTGGGGCATCATGGCCGCCTTTATGGGCGGCCTGGTGTCCTTCTTTTCCCCGTGTACGCTGCCCCTGGTTCCTGGTTACCTGTCTGTGGTAACTGGCGGGGCGGTCAACGACAGCGTCAATCGCCTGAAGGCGTTCTGGCTGAGCCTTTGCTTTGTGTTGGGTTTCAGTCTGGTGTTCGTGGCCCTCGGCGCGAGTGCGAGTCTGGTGGGTCAGTGGCTCATGGGCTACCGGCAGCAGGCCAACCTGGTTGCCGGCGTGCTCATTGTGCTGATGGGACTGTTCATGATGGGCTGGTGGAGTATGCCGGCCCTGCAACGGGACTGGCGCCTTGGGCAGGCCCTGGAAGGGGGGCGCCCGACGGCATCCTTCCTGCTGGGTGTGGCGTTTGCCATCGGCTGGACACCCTGCATAGGACCAATCCTGGGGGCCATACTGGCGCTCAGTTCTACTCACGCCAATGCCGAAGCCGGCATGTTGTACCTGGCGGTCTATTCACTGGGGCTGGCTGTGCCATTTCTGGTCACCGCCCTGTCGATCGAGCATTTCCGTAAGCGCGTGCGCTGGTTGAGCCGCTGGAGCCGTCACCTGCGGGTGCTCGCGGGTGTGGTGCTGGTTATCATGGGCGTGATGGTGATTACCGGTCAGATGACACGCTTTGCGTCCTGGATGTTATCGGCATTTCCCATGCTCGGAGAGCTAGGCTGAATGGAGATATGATGACTCGCGCGAAGGCACTGTGCCCTGGCTGGATTCTGGTCCTGATGTTCTGGTCCGTCAGTTTCTTTTTGCACTTCTTCTGGGAGATGATCCAGGTGCCCTTTTTCGACGGCATGAGGGAAGCACCTCACGGTGCTGTCATCTGGTTATGCACTCGGGCCGCCATCGGCGATGCCAATATCGCGCTTTTTGCCTATGGGGTTGCAGCATTGGCGGTACGAAATCTGTTCTGGATACAAGGTCTCGCCGGAGTTATTAAGGCCACTGCGTGACGTGAAATAGGTCAACTACGTCGTGGAATGAACGCTTACTGCAATTCTCCGCGTAGCTCGTCAGAAGGATCTTCACTGACCGACATTCGATCTGCGTACGGCTTTCGTAGGAGCATCCCGTCAGGTCTAGCTTTCAGCGCTTCCTTGAGCCCTCCGGGGAGAGGCGGCTTGGGGTTTATGCCCTTGTGAAGCACGGTGGATTCCCCTCCTGGCCCCTGGTGACACACTCTACACATTGAACAGTAAAGTGCCCCGCCGCGGGCCCAGATTCTCAGGCGCTGCCAGGTCATTTAGCCTGGCAGCAATGGCACCGCTTCTAGCGCTCTGTAACAGCCCCCGACAGAGTCGTAGTGCGGTTCATCGGCTCCGGCTTAAGTCTCTAAAATACATAAAAGCGAGGCACAGCCTTGCAAGCACGAGGACCGCAGCCAGCAACATTCTCATCGGCCGCATAGGGAACTTTTGGGGTCATGGAGCACTGCAGTCTTGCCTAATTTACCGATCACTATTAGCAGCCCATCCTGAATTCAAACTGAAATTAGAGCTTCTATAAAAAACAGTAACCAGAGCAGTCTTTTTAGCCAACTGCCCGCTAACGCGGGGTTATGGCGAACCGCGTATAAAAATCGGTTAACAATCTTTAACGAAGGTTTTTCGCAGGATTTATTTAAATCCCAGTTTTAGTAGTTTACAGGCGTTACCGGACCGCGTTTAGCGAATTTGACCTGACACGACAGTAACTTGTCTGATTAGCCGATCAAGATTTAGCTTTGAGTGGTACCACAACCCACGAGTGGTACCACAACCCATTAGATCCTTTATGGAGGAAAGAACATGCACCTCGACCAATATGCGTCCTGCCTGGAAGCCTGCAATCGTTGCGCCGACTACTGCGACATGTGTTCCGTTGCATGTCTTGAGGAAGACAACGTCAAGATGATGGCCGACTGTATCCGTCTTGATATGGACTGCGCGGCGATCTGCCGTCTGGCTGCGGGCTACATGGCGCGCGATAGCAAATGCGTTAAGCAGATTTGCCAACTCTGCGCCGAGGTCTGCGACCTGTGCGGTGACGAGTGCGCGAAGCACGACGCCGACCACTGCCAGAAGTGTGCCGAGGCCTGCAAACGCTGTGCAGAGGAATGCCGGAAAATGGCAGCCTAAGGGCTTACTCGAAAGAAGAGATAAGGACCGGCCTGCCACTTGGGTGGCGGGTCCGGTACCTCAGACAATCGGAACCAGTATCAGAATACCCATCCACCCCGGATACCCCGTGCGCTGGCAAATACGCCAGGCCGGAATGACCACCACAATGGCAATCACCAGCATCCACAGCCAGTGTCCTGCCCACATCGTGTTTCCGAACATGTTCTCTCCCATCATGGTAGTTACCTCTCACCCCGATTGTGGTCAATGATGCGTATGGCTCTGCTCTGCTTGCGCGGATTCTGGCAATCGCTTCAGGAAAATTTGTTCGGCTACTGCAATCACAACCATAGTGACAACGGCCACGCCGATAACAAAGGGATCGGTATTAAGCTTGACCCATACAAAGCCTCCCAGCGCCAAAAGATCCAACAAGATGGCTGTTGCTGGCACCCAGGTGTTGGCCTTGATGTCTTTGCGAAGATAGCGCAGTACACCCCAGTGAATGGCAATGTCCATAATCAGGTAAAACACGATACCCAGCGCGGCAATTCGTGACAGATCAAAGAAGGCGGTGAGGATCAGCCCCAGGACAACGGTATACACCAGTGTGTGTTTCTGGATGCTGCCGGGCATGCCAAAATGCCGATGTGGTACGAGCTTCATCTCCGTCAGCATCGCCAGCATGCGGGATACCGCGAAGACGCTGGCGAGAATACCGCCCGCCGTGGCCATCATGGCAATAGCGACAGTAAACCAGACACCGTAATCGCCGAGAGCGGGACGCGCAGCAGCAGCGAGGGAGTAATCCTGCGTTTCGATAATTTCAGCCAGTGACAGGTTGCTGGCGACCGCGAAGCCCACCAGCGTGTAGATCACCACGCAGGCAGCAATGGAAATCACGATGGCGCGCCCGACGTTTCGCTTTGGGTCTATTACTTCCGAACCACTGTTGGTGATGGTCGTAAAGCCTTTGAACGCAAGAATGCCCAACGCGGTCGCGCCCAGGAAGTTGCCCAGCGTTCCGGCTTCACCGGGCTCCGAAAAATCAACCGAGATTGAGTCGGCAATCCAGACCCCGACCAGACCGAAAATCAGTATGCCGCCGATTTTCAGGATCCCGATAAAGGAAGCCACCCCTTGAATCATCCGATTGCCCAGCAGGTTGATCAGAAAGGCCGCAAGAATGAGCGCCACGCCGAGAATGGGCACCATGCGGCCACTGTCATCCCCGCCGAAAAGTTGCATGGTGTAAGAGCCAAAGGTCCGGGCCAGGAAGCTCTGAGCGATGACCATGGAAAAATACATCAACAGGGCGTTGAAAGCCGTTGGCAGCCGGTTTCCGTAGGCCTTGTGCAGGTACATGCCGATACCGCCGGCGGACGGGTAGGTATTGGAGATCTTGATGTAGGAATAGGCGCTGAAGCTCACAATCACCGCTGCAGCGAGAAAGGCCAGCGGGAATAGCACACCGGTCATCTGGGCCATCTGCCCGGTCAGAGCAAAAATACCGGCGCCAATCATGACGCCGGTACCCAGCATCGCCGTCCCTGGCAGAGTGAGACTACCTTCCTGGTAGCGAGTGCTTCGATCTTCCTCCCTGCTCATTCAATCTCCTCTTATTTTTTCATGGGTGGAATCTTGGAACAGCAGAACGGCTCATGCTTGGCATTTGCCCGGACGTTGTCGTCGGTAAACCGGTACCAGGCCAGTTTGCGCCGGGTCCACCATCCGGTTTTCAATCGGCCACCGTAAGCCTTGATCAGTTCCAGTAATTCATCGACGGACCAGTGGGTTCCATCGTACGTCACCTGCAATGTGCCATTTGGCTTACGCTCGGCGAAATCAACGCATGGGTGGTGATTCAGATCGTGGATGAGCCCCTCCCACTGATCCTCTCCAAGCCCCTCGACGGTCATTTTTCGGCGCAACAAAAACTGCTCCTGGTTGGTTGCTTTGTGTGCTTTGGTCATGGGGTGACACCTCTCTTCCTGATGACTTCTCCCTGTATCAAAACACTTCAACCTGAAATGCTACTGAAAATGGACACAGACTTTCGCTGGATTTGAGTTACATCAAATCATTACGAAAAGGGCCATAGGTCTCCCTATGGCCCGTCAGCATCAACGTCAAAATGCGATTCGCGCGCCGATCACGGCAAACCAGTCTTCTGTGCTTCCTCCGCCGGTTTCAGCGAGGTCAGCGGTATCACCGTACTTCCGTTCATGCACCACGCCAACGTAGGGCGAGAACGCGCGGTCGACTAGGTCGTAACTCAGCCTGACGCCCGTTTCGGTTGAAACAAGACCCTTTCCAATGCCTATTTCCCGGTCTTCACTGAAGGCCACCGTCGCATCCAGGGTGGCTGCAACAGTCCAGTAGTTGGTTAGCAGCAACTCGTACTCTGCGTCCAGCTCGGCGGATGTCTCACCCTCGTTGCTGACATACAGGTTGGCATCGATCTCGAACCACTGCGGTGCAAGCCCCGCGACACCCAGAACGGCGTAAGTGCGATCCGGACCCTCGGGCGTGTCGAAGCGAACACCGGCCTTCGCGTCAAAGAACTTGGAGATAGGAACCTGCCCAACGAGCTGGTTCTCCAGTCCCTCATAGGCCTGTTCCTCAATAGCGTACTCGCCCTTGGTCAGCCAACGGACTTTGAAATCGTCCGTACCGTAGAAGAAGTCAGCGTTCCAGGCACCCAACTCCTCGTCGTCATCGCTGTAACGATATTCGAATTCCTCGAATTGGACGCCCCACGTTGTCAGCGGCTGTTTGCGTGCGGTGGTGTCATCAATCATTTCCTGAGCGTGCACAGCCATTGGTAACAATGCCACAGACAGTAAACTGAATAGTGTCAAAGACAGGCGAGAGCTCATGCTTCACCTCCTTCTTTGGTCACACCATCGGCGTGTGCCTGAGTTGAATCAGGGCCGCCCTCAACAATCACTTTGCGGAACATTCCGGCAGCTGCGTGATAAGACAAATGGCAGTGGAACGCCCATTGGCCCGGCTCATCCACCTCGGTTTCCATGAAAACCGTGGTGCCTGGATTAACGCTCACGGTGTGCTTGATGGGGTTCCACTGACCAGCGCCAACATCCAGAATCGACCACATGCCGTGCAGGTGCATGGGGTGAGTCATCATGGTTTCGTTAACAAACTTGAAGCGGACCCGCTCACCGTATTTGAGGCGAATCGGATCGGCATCTTCGTACTTGACGCCATTGATGCTCCAGGTATACCGCTCCATATTGCCGGTCAAACGAAGCTCAATTTCGCGGGTTGGCTCGCGGAGTTCATACAACGGATCCTGAGCCTTCAGGTCAGCGTATGACAAGAACTTACCGCCATTGGCTGCTGTAGGTACAAGGCCACTGCCCTTGGCATAGAAGGGATCGCTTGGCCCCCCTTTTTTACCCATCGCCATGGAACCGTGATCCATGCCGGACATACCAGAGTGATCCATGCCTTCCATGTTGGAATGATCCATTCCTTTCATATTCGAGTGGTCCATTCCCTCCATCGAAGAATGATCCATTCCGCCCATCCCCTCTGAGCTGCTCATATTCATGTCGCCATGATCCATTCCGGCCATGCTGCCATGGTCCATGCCGGCCATACCGCTCATGTCAGCCATGGTCAGGCGCGCCGGTTCGCGCAGTTGCGGCACGGCCGCTTCCATACCCTCTTCAGGGGCCAATGTTGCCCTGGCGTATCCGGAACGTCCCATGGATTCGGCGAAGATGGTGTACGCCTGCTCATCCTTCGGACGGACGATCACATCGTAGGTTTCCGCCACACCGATCCGGAACTCGTCCACACTAACCGGCTGAACGTTGTTGCCATCTGCCTGCACAACCGTCATGTCCAGACCGGGGATCCGGATATCAAAGTAAGTCATCG